>WNFM01056514.1_pt3 | contig 40089 bp, 25 predicted proteins | sample 5400271 | NCBI WGS metagenome assembly WNFM01 (sample SAMN13153352, study PRJNA577476) | soil metagenome | isolation source: 60 cm saprolite on Douglas fir-dominated hillslope | place: USA:California | collected 2013-09-17
GAGGAGGACGAGCCGGTGCCGCCGGAGACGGAAACGCCGGCCTCCGCCGTCCCCCTCACGCCTTCCGCCCGGCCCGAGGCCCCTCGCGAGCCCATGCCCTCCGGCCCCGCCTCGCCCACCTCGCCCGCCGAGCCGGTCGCACCCGCCACGCCCGAACCGACGCCTTCGCCGGTGTAGCATAGGCGGCTGCGAGGGCCTATGGAAAGACGCTGTCCCGACTGCGGTGCTGCGCTTCCCCAGGGCGTGCCGGTGTGGGTCCGGCACTTGAAAGTGGCGGATGCCATGACCGTGGAGCCGGTGACCATGGGGCCCGAAGACAGCCTGATGCGGGCGGTCGAGCTGATGCAGAAGAACGGGATCCGCCGCATTCCCATCGTGGTGGCGGACCATCTCGTCGGGATCCTCGCCCAGGGCGACCTCAACCGCGCCCAGCCGTCCGCGCTGTCGGACTCCCAGGACGAGTTCACGCGCGTGATGGAGGGAACGCCCGTCTCGCGCCTCATGATCCAGAACCCCGTGACGGTGTCCGAGGAGACCCCATTGTCCGACGCGGCCCAGACCCTTCATACGATGAAGTTCGGCGCCCTGCCCGTCACCCGGGATGGCCGTCTGGTGGGGATCCTGACCGACAGCGACCTCCTTCGGTGCCTCATCGATCTCGTCGCCCACGGCGGATGAGCGGCAGCTTGACCGCGTCCGGCGCCGCGGGTGCGCCGGAGGCGGCCCTGCCCGCTCCCGACGTCGAGACCTCGTCGGAAGGCTATGCGCGCCGCTTCTCCGGCGCGGTCGGGGCGTGGTTCCTGGGAGAGCAGGCCCGCATCGCGCTGGCCCTCCTCGCGCCCTGGCCGCGCGCGCGCGTGCTCGACGTCGGGGGAGGCCACGCCCAGCTCACGGGCCCGCTCGTCGACGCGGGCTACGACGTCACCGTGTACGGCAGCTCCGATCTCTGCGCCGCGCGCGTGCGTCCCTGGACCGAGAAGGGACGCGCGCGGTTCCTGGCCGGCAGCCTCGCGCGCCTGGCCGCCGCCGACCGCGCGTTCGACCTCGTGATCTCGTTCCGCCTTCTCCCCCACGTCGCGGACTGGCGGGGCCTCGTGGGCGAGATGGGCCGCGTCGCCGGCCGGGCCGTGCTCGTGGACTACCCCACGCGCCGTAGCCTCAACGCCATCGCGGGCCCGCTCTTCGAGGTCAAGCGCGGCGTGGAGGGAGACACCCGGCCCTTCACCGTGTTCGCGGACGCCGAGGTGCGCGCCGCCTTCACCGCCTGCGGCTTCGAGCCGACGGCGCGCGAGCCCGAGTTCGTGATGCCCATGGCGCTCCATCGCGCGATCGGCGTGGCCACCCTTTCGCGGCTGACGGAAGGCGCATCCTCGCTGCTCGGCTTGCGCAAGGCGATGGGGTCGCCGGTCATCCTGCGGGCAGAGCGACGTGGCTGAAGCGCTGGCCTCGGCGGCGCCCGCGCCGGAGCCGTGGGCGCTCGCGCTGTTCCGCCGGTCGGTCCTCAAGCAGCGCAAGTACGCCGAGATCGCCGCCGCCCTCGGCCCGACCGACGGCCTGCGTTGCCTGGATCTGGGCTCGGACAACGGCGTGGTCAGCCTCTTGCTCCGCCGCGCCGGCGGACGATGGGCCTCCGCCGACCTCACCGAGGAGGCAGTGGCCTCCATCCGCGCCCTCGTGACGACGGACGTGCACCGCACGGACGGCGGGGGGCTGCCCTTCGGCGACGCCGAGTTCGATCGCGTGGTCGTGGTCGACATGCTCGAACACGTGGCGGACGACGCCGTCTTCGCCGCCGAGCTGGCGCGCATCACCCGCCCCGGCGGCCGCCTGGTCGTGAACACGCCGCATCTGAAGCGAAGCGCACTGCGTCGCCTCCGCCATGCCCTCGGCCAGACGGACGAAAAGCACGGCCACCGCCGGCCCGGCTATACCGCCGAGGGCCTGGACGCGCTGCTCGGCCCCGGTTTCGCCCTGGAATCGCATCACACGTACTCGCGCTTCTTCTCCGAGCTCGTGGATACCGTCATCAACGCGGGCCTGGGCGCGCTCGGGAAGCGCTCCTCGGCCAAGGGAATGGTGGTGACGGGCGACGACGTGGACCGCCATCGGACTCTGTTCCGCGCCTACGGGGCGATCTATCCCGGAATGTGGCTCGTCTCCCGCCTCGACGCGCTGGTGCCGGCATCGGGCTACATGCTCATCGCCACCGCGCGGCGGCGAGGCTGAGATGCCGCCGAAACGGTTCGGGCGCTACGAGGTCCAGCGGGAGATCGGCGAGGGCGCGATGGGCCGCGTGTATCGCTGCTTCGATCCGCTGATGAAGCGCGTGATCGCGGTGAAGACGGTCAAGAAGGAGTTCCTCACCCGCGAGACCCGCGAGGAGTACCTGCGCCGGTTCCGCCGCGAGGCGCAGGCCGCGGGGCGCCTCTCCCACCCGAGCATCGTGAGCGTCTTCGACGTCGGCGAGGACTACTTCGTCATGGAGCACCTGGAGGGATCCACCCTGCAGGTCATCCTGCGCGACCGGGGCCAGATCCCGGTGGACGAGACGGTGCGCATCCTGACCCCGCTCGCGGACGCGCTCGACTACGCGCACCGCTCGGGGATCGTCCATCGCGACATCAAGCCGGGGAACGTGTTCGTGCTCGCGGAGGGGCGACCCAAGCTCATGGATTTCGGGGTCGCGCACCTCGAATCGTCGTCCATGACCGCCCAGGGCCACTTCTTCGGATCTCCCTCGTACATGGCCCCGGAACAGGTGTCGGGGGGAGAGGTCGCCGCCGCCGCCGACCTGTTCTCGCTGGCGGTGGTGGCCTACGAGATGTTGACGGGCCATCGTCCGTTCGAGGGCGCGAGCATCACCGCGATCATGTACCGCGTCGTCAACGAGGATCCGCCCGCCCCCCGCCAATGGGACTTCGACCTGCCGCCCGTCTTCGACGACATCTTCAAGCGGGCCCTCAGCAAGAACCCGGCCGAACGCTATCCCGACGCGGCGGCGCTGGTGCGCGCGCTCGAGAAGCGTGAGTTCGTGCCCGCCCCCGTGGACCTGTCCACGCTGCTGGAGGAGACGCTCAGCCCGAGCGAAGCGCGCGCGCTGGCCGCGGCGACGGCCGGGGGGGCCATGACCCCGGTGCCACCCGAGCTCATGGCCGCGGTGGAGACGACGGACCTCCAGTCGGCGCTCGGGCTGTCCACGCCTGCGGCGCTCGCGCCGCATCGCCGCACCTGGATGCTGGCCGGGGCCGGCCTGGCCGCGGGCCTGCTCACCCTGTACCTCGCGCGCGGCTCCGACCCGATTCCGCCTCCGCCCTCGGCGCCCCTGCCGTCCCGTCCGGGAGGGTTGCGCGTCGAAACGGATCCGCCGGGCGCCGCCGTCTACATCGACGGGGAGAGCGCGGGCCCGTCGCCGGTCGCGCTCGCCCGCGTCCGTCCCGGCGTTCACATGGTCCGTGTCGCCCGCGAGGGCTACGCGCCGGCAGGCCTCACGCTCGAGGTCCGGAACGGCGAGCCGCTGCTGCCCTTGCGCTTCGTCATGGAGCCGCTCATGGCCAAGCTGCGCGTGCGCTCCGAGCCCGAGGGCGCGCTGGTGCGCCTCGACGGCCAGCCCGTGGGGACGACGCCGCTCGAATCGCTGGACCTCGCGCCGGGACGCCACGCCGTCCGGCTGGAGCGCCGCGGCTACACCCCCGCCACGACAGAGGTGGAAGGACGCTGGGGCCAGCTCGCCGACGTCTCGCTGCGCCTCGAGCGGGACCGTTCCGGCCAGTCCACATCGGGTCCGATGTCCGCGCCGGCGGTGAAGGAGGGGGACCTCGTCGCGATGGACGCGACGGTCACGCCCCCGCACCGCATCAAGGGTGAGGCCGCCGGCTATCCCAAGGCGGCCGAGCGGTTCCATTACCTCGGCAAGGTCAGCGTCGAGTTCCTGGTCGACGAGAAAGGCCGCCCCCAGGACTTGCACGTCGTCGAGTCCGCGGGTGAGGTCCTGAACGCGGCGGTGCTCGAAGCCATCCGCGGCTGGGAGTTCGCGCCCGCGCGCAAGAACGGCGTGCCGGTGAAGGTCCGCTGGCAGTGGGCGCAGGAATTCCGCGACAAGTGACGCGGGCGTCCCCGGCTCAGCCCCGTGCCGCGAGCAGCGATTCCAGAGACGCGCCGGGTGCGAGCTCCTCCGGCGCTCGCCCGCGGCGGAAGACGCGTGCCGCGGCCGCGCCCCCCACCTGCCCGCCCTTCCCCTCGATGCGCAGCCATGCCCCCTCGCGCAGGCCGACCACGGCCACGTCGTTCTCCTCGAGGAACTCGCGGATGCGGTCCTCGCGCGTCTCCCCCATGTGGCGCGACTCCGGATCGGGGTCGAAGTAGTGCGGGTTGATCTGGAAGGGGACGAGGCCCAGGGCCTCGAAGCGGGACGGCTGTACGATCGGCATGTCGTTGGTGGTCTTGATCGTGGGACAGGCGATGTTGATGCCCGCGCTGGCGCCCAGGTACGGCAGGCCCGCCTGGCCCCGCTCTCGCAGGGGCTCGAGCAGGGCGGCCTCCTGCAGCGTCTCGAGGAGACGGAAGGTGTTGCCTCCGCCGACGAAGACCGCTTCCGCGGACTGGAGGGCGCGCCGGCCGCTCTCGTCCGCGGTGAGGGCCTCCACCTCGATCCCCTCGGACAGGAAGCGGGCGCGTGCCTTGGCCGTGTAGGCCGCTCGGTCATGCAGCGCGAACGGCACGAAGAGCAGCCGCTTCACGCCGACCAGTAGCGCGCGAACCTCGGGCATGGCGTGGTCGAGATAGCCCTGTCCGTGGTTCGTCGAGTTGCTCAGCAAGAGCAGGCGTCGCATTCGCCTTCCTATCTCAGTCGGCGCTCGGCGTAGAAGCCGGCCAGGGCCGCGCGTTCCGTGCCGATCCGGGCCAGGTCCCATCCGAACTCGTGGGCCATGACGGAGGCGACCACGCCGACATCTTCCGATGCCGGCTCGCCCGCCGTGCCCAGGTCGAGACGGCGCAGCACGGCATCGGCGAGCGAAAGCGCCATCTCCTTCTGCACGGCCGTGCGCGCGCGGTCGCGCAACGAGCCTTCGAGGAGGCGCGCCTCGGGCAGGGGGACGAGAGCCGTGCGGCTCGCGACGTGCGGGCGCTCCAGCCGCTCCTCGATCACGTCCACCGCCTGCTGCGCGACGGCGCGCGCGGTCGTGTATTTCGCGGCCACCACCGTGAGCAGGCCCGGCACGCCGTGCTCGTGGTCGTGATCGATCAGGCGTGAGCGCGTCACCAGGCCGCTTCCGTTGCCCGTGCCCGGCACCACGCCCTGGTGAACGAGCGACACGTCGGCGGCCTCCAGCTCCGCCCAGGGAAAGGCCCGGGCCGCCTCGGTCAGGAAGTCGGCGGCCAGCTCCGGCGCCGGCGTCGTCACGGGCGCATACGCGGTGCCGAGGATGGTGCGGTCGCGCCAGGGCACCGCGAAGAGGTACCGGCCGCCGCTGCGGACGCCGACGGCCACGTCCCGCGCGATCGCCCGGCGGAGGACGAGGTTGACCGCGCGCAGCGGCGTCACCTTCGGCGGCGGCACTCCGGCCCCGCGCGTCAGCGCGTCGACGCCCAGTCCCGCGGTGTTGAGGACGGTGGCGCCCTCGACCTCGATGGTGGCGCCGGTCAGCCCGTCCTGGGCGACGACACCGGTGACCGTCTCGTCCTCTCGGAGGACGCCCGTGACGGTGAGCCGGTTCGCGACCACCGCTCCCGCGTCCGCGGCCGCGTGCAGCAGCGCGAGCACGAGGCGCTCGCTGCTGTCCACCTGCGCGTCCCACCACAGGGCGCCGCCCCGCCCTCCATCGACCAGGCCGGGGACGAGCGATCGGACCTCCGCCGATGCGAGCGTACGTGCCCGCGCCGGCGGCGGCACGACGGCGTGCAGGTCGCGGGACAGGAGGCCGGCCACGGTCACGCCCAGGGCGAGGGCGGCGCGGCCGTGCAGGCCGCGCCCCGAGGCCAGGGCGAGGAAGCCGAGCGGCCGCACCAGCGCGGGCGCCATCGCCATGAACGCGTGCCGCTCCCGCGCCGATTCACGCAGGCCGGCCACGTCGAGCCTCTGGAGATGGCGCAGGCCGCCGTGGATCGTCTTCAGGCTGTTCCACGAGGCGCCGGCGCCGAAATCGTCCGCTTCCAGGAGGGCCACGCTGAGCCCGCGCGAGGCCGCCTCCCAGGCCGCGGCCGCGCCATGGATCCCGCCCCCGACGATCACGACGTCATGCGCGCGGCGGGCCAGGGTGTCGAGATCGCGGCGGAGCACGGGCGGACGATAGCATTCGGCCCCCGTGATGGGTGAAGCGGCGCGCCCCTTCTAGCGCCGCCGCGCCGCCGTGCGCGCGGGCACGGGAGGCGCCGCGTCCTCGGCGGGGGCCGCCGGCAACGTGAAGGCGCTCCGGAACACGTCGTTCGCGAAGAAGTTCCGCCCGTCCGTCGGCACCATCATGATCTGCATCTTGTCCGAAAGCCGCTCGGCCACGATCTTCTGGATGAGGAGCGGGTTCTCCTTCAGCAGGTCGGAATCCAGCTTCATCCGTTCGGACTCCGCCTGGCCCATCACGCGCACGCGGTGCGCGTCCGCTCCCGCGATCAGGGTCAGCTTCTGCACTTCCGCCTTGCTGTCGATGACCTTGGCCTCCGCCGCCGCCTCCGCGTTCTTGAGCGTCGCCTCCTTGCGCGCCTCCGCCTCCAGACGGCTCTGCTGGACCTGCTTCTCCTTGAGGGGCAGGGTGTGCTGCATGGCGTCCGCCTCCGCCTTGGCCTGGAGCACCCGGACCTGGCCCAGCGCCTCCGCCGCCTTCACCTGCCGGATCCGGTCCGCCTCCGCCTCCAGCTCCGCCGTGCGGACCTCCTTCTGCTTGATCTCGACGTCGAAGACCATCCGCTCCGCCTGCTGCTGCTTGGTGAGCAGCGCTTCCAGGCCCTTCGAATATTCCGCGGGCAGGACGATGTCGCGCAGCATCACGTCCTTCACCACGATGCCGTCCTCGCCGAGCTTGGCCGCGATGATGTCGGCCGCGCGCTGGCGGACCTCCTCCCGACGCGTGGCGAACACCTCGCGGACCATGTAGTTCGGCACGACTTCGCGAAACGCGCTGGCCACGACCACGGGCACCAGGTCGCCGTCGACGTCGGGGGGCAGGTCGGCATGGATGTGGGCGAGCCGCTGCGGGTCGAGGCGATAGCGGACGCCGACGGCGAGGCCCACGGCCAGGCCCTCCTTGGACTGGACGGAGAGCGGCTCCGGCGCCGTCTTCCCCACCGCCACCGGCCAGAGGTGATCGCGGGTGTCGTAGAGGACGACCTCTTCGATCAGCGGCTTGACCACGTGGACTCCGGGGTAGAGCGCTCCCGGGCGTGTCCCCCAGAGCTGGCTCACGCGAACGCCGGCGCGCCCACTGGGTACGACGACGATGCTCAGGCCATAGAGAAGGAAGAGGACGCTGGCCGCCGCTTCGCGCCGCGCGCTCCGCCACCGGACCGGGGGCAGGGGCTCGGGGATGCGGCCGTCGACCGGAGGTGGAGCCGCGGCGAGTCGCCGCCGCTCTTCCTCCCGTCGCCGCAGGTCGAGAAGGACGAGGGCGGCACTCCAGCCCAGACCGAAGAGACCCGCGACGAGCAGAACGTATTTGACGAGCAGCATTGAATCCTCCGCGTTGACGCGGAGTTCCGACACTTGCCGTCCGTGTCTCCGTGTGTACGTGGACACGAGCCCCAGCCACAACCGACCGCAGAGCGCGCCGGCGGCGCGCAGCGGCGGCGCCGCGCGAGGGGGTTTCAGGGGGGCCGCGAGCGCCCGTCGTGAGTGTGGCGCGAGTGCCCCCCTGACTTAGTACGCTCACGGCCACGTCGCGCAGCGGCGGCGCCGCGCGAGGGGGGTTTCAGGGGGGGCCGCGACCGCCCATCGCGAATGATGCGGGAGTGCCCCCCCTGACTTAATAAGCCAGCCCTAAGCCAGGACCTCCAGCAACACTGCCGCCGCGCGGGCGCAGTCCTCGCCGTTCACGTCGTGGTGGGTGACCAGACGCAGGGTCCGCGCGTCCATGACCGAAACCAGGACCCCCCGGCCCGCGAGGTCGGCCGACAGATCGGGCGCAGACCGCTCCGCGAGCTCCGCCACCACGATGTTCGTCCGCGCCGGCCGCACCCGGACTCCCGGGCATCCGGCCAGCGCCTCCGCGAGGAGGGCCGCGTTCACGTGATCCTCGGCCAGGCGGTCGACCATGCTCTCCACCCCGACCAGACCGGCCGCGGCCAGGACGCCGACCTGGCGCATCCCACCCCCGAGCTGCTTGCGCACCCGGCGCGCCTCGTCGATGCGGGCCCGGGAGGAGACGAGGACCGAGCCCGCCGGTGCGCAAAGGCCCTTCGAGAGAGTCACCATCGCGCTATCCGCGCCCGCCACCAGCGAGGCCAGCGAGGTGCCGAGGGCGACGGCGGCGTTCCACAGCCGGGCCCCGTCGACGTGCACGGGCACGCCCGCCTCGTGGGCGGCGGCGATGGCCGCGCGCATGAGCGCGGCGTCGGCCACGGTGCCGCCCGCGAAGTTGTGCGTGTTCTCCAGCACCACCAGGCCGAGGTCGGAGCGCATGTAGGAGGCGGGACGGCGGGCGGCGTCGATGTCCTCCGCGGTGAGGTGACCGTCCTCCGTGCGCCGGACCCGGGGCATGACCCCGGACAGGACGGCCATCCCCGCCAGCTCGAACTGCACGACGTGGCTGCGCTCCTCGGCCAGGACCTCCTGGCCCGGCCGGGTGAGGATGCGGATGGCGATCTCGTTCGCCATCACGCCCGTGGGCACCCACAAGGCGGCCTCGAAACCGAGGCGCGCGGCCACGACGTCCTGCAGGCGCGCGACGGTCGGGTCCTCGCCGTACACGTCGTCGCCGACCTCCGCTTCCGCCATGGCGCGGCGCATGGCCGGCGTCGGGCGGGTCACGGTGTCGGAGCGGAGGTCGACCAGAGCGGGCGGCGGCACGTCGAAGGCTACGGGACGCGCGCCAAAGGTGTCAACGCGCGGGCCGCCCGTCGACGGCGATCGGCAGGACGACGCGCCGCAGGCGGGCGAACAGCGCGAGGTCGTAGACGATCTTGAGCCCTCCCGCGACGAAGAACGGCAGGCCGAAGGCAGCGTGGGCCAGGGCGATCCCGGTCAGGGCGGGCGACACGGACTGCGCGAGGCCGCGCACGGCGGTGGTGAGGCCGGCGGCGGGAGCGCGCTCGTCCGGCGCCACCAGCGCCATCGTGTACGACTGCCGGGTGGGCACGTCCATCTGCGAAAAGAGGTGGCGGCAGAGAAGGGTCACGGCGGCGAGCCGGAAGGTCGGCATCACCGCGACCAGGGCCAGGAGCAGGTTCGAGAGAACGTGGGTGAAGACCATCGTGTGGAGGAGGCCGACGCGCTCGGCCAGCCGCGCGGCGGCGAGGAACGACAGCGCGGAGAGGACTTGGGTGCCGAAGAACAGCCGGCCCAGCACGTCGGGGCCGGCCCCGAAGCGGAGGTCGAACCAGTACACGAGGAGGCTCTGGGCGACGAACCCGCCCGCGAGGGCGTCGAGGGCCTGGAGGCCGGCGAGCTGCAGGACGATCCCCCGCGAGCGGTGGAGGCCCAGCCACGTCCGCGGCGGGGCCGCGTCGCGGCCCGCGTGCGGGCGCTCCACCCCGCGGCTCAGACCGGAGTACACGAGGGCCAGCACGACCCCGCCCGCGACGTAGGCCCACACCACGCGGCGGAGCGCGTCTTCGAAGGGGCCCCCGGAGGCCGTCGCCGTGCGGATCCATTGCCCGGCGACGAGCGCGCCGAGCGCGGCGGGCAGGAACCCGGCCACGTTGAGCCAGGCGAAGGCGCGCGTCTGACGCCGCGGCGCCACCGCGTCGGGCAGGATCGCGACCTCCAGCGGCGAGAACGGCCCGGCATCCTGCCCGTTCGAGCTGACCACGGCGACCACGACCGCGGCCAGCAGCCAGGCCGTGTCGCGGGCCAGCGCGAGCGCGACGCCGCCGGCCACCATCGGGATCGCGGAGAGGATCAGGAGCCGCCGGCGACCCCAGCGCGGCGCCAGGGCGGTGACGGCGGCGGTGAGCAGGGCATCCTCCACCAGAGTCGCGGTCAGCACGCCGCCCAGGGCGGCGGCGGAGAGCCCGCGGTGCTTCAGGAGGAGGGGCAAGGCCAGGGAGAGGGCGCCCAGGCTGAAGGTGCGGACCACGCGACCGGTGAAGACCAGCGCGCCGTCGCGCGTCACGAGCGAGGAGCGCCGAAGGTGGGCACCGCGGGTCATTGTAGGATGGCACCGCCAAGGAGGCGCGATGGACGTGATCCCGTTCCGTGTCATGCCCCCGGTCGTCCGCGCGATCGCGATCTCCGCGCTCGCCCTGTGCTCGGCCGCGGCCGCGGCGGGGGCGGAGGCGCCGGCGGGCGTGGTCGTCCTCAAGGCCGCGCGCCTCTTCGACGGACGTGGGGACGCGGCCCTGCGGGACGGCATGGTCGTGGTCGAGGGCGGCGCGATCAAGGCGGTGGGGAGCGGGCTCGTGGTCCCCGCCGGGGCCCGCGTGATCGACCTCGGCGACGCCACCCTGCTGCCCGGCTTCATCGACGCGCACACCCACGTCACCGGCGAGTCCTCCGACAACTGGCTCTCGGACACCGTGTCGGGGCTGCGCCGCAGCGCGCCCGAGTCCGCGATCCGGGCCACGGAGTTCGCGCGCCGGACGCTCATGGCCGGCTTCACCACCATCCGTGACGTGGGGAGCAGCGACTACGTGGACGTCGCCCTGCGCAACGCGATCCGCGCGGGCACGGTCCCCGGCCCGCGGATGCTCGTCGCCGTGCACGCCCTGGGCGCGCGGGGCGGGCATTGCGACAACAGCGGCTATCCCTACCAGCTCTTCGGGCCCGAGCCCGGCATCGCGGACGGCATCGCCGCCGGGCCCGACGCCTTCCGGGACTCCGTCCGCTTCCAGGTGAAGTACGGCGCGGACGTCATCAAGGTATGCGCGACCGGCGGCGTGCTCTCGCTCGCGGACGAGGTGGACACGCCGCAGATCACGCAGGACGAGATGAACGCGATCGTGGACGAAGCGCATCGCCTGCGGAAGAAGACGGCCGCGCATGCCCACGGGGCAGAGGGCGCGAAGGTCGCCATCCGCGCCGGCATCGACTCCATCGAGCACGGCTCGTTCCTGGACGAGGAAGCGCTGCGGCTCATGAAGGAGCGCGGGACCTATCTCGTGCCCACCCTGCTCGCGGGCGAGTACGTGGCGGGCAAGGCGGCCGAGCGGCACTATCCGCCCGAGATCGCGGCCAAGGCGCGGGCGGCGGTGGCCGCACGGTCCGCGATGTTCCGCCGCGCCCTGGCCATGGGGGTGAAGGTCGCCTTCGGCACCGACTCCGCGGTCAGCCCGCACGGCCGCAACGCGGAAGAGTTCTCGCTCCTCGTCGCGCACGGAATGACGCCGGCCGCCGCCTTGCGTACCTCTTCCTCCGCGGCGGTCCTGCTCGGCCTGGACAAGGCGATCGGCACCCTCGAAGCCGGGAAGGACGCCGACGTGATCGCGGTGGCCGGCGACGCGCTCGCCGACATCAAGGCGACGGAGAAGGTGGTGTTCGTGATGCGCGGCGGCACCGTCTATCGGAATGACGCCGCCCCTCCCGCTCCGAGGCCTTAGGGCGCCGGGGCGGGCCGCGGCGGCGGCCAGCCTCGTCCTGCTCGTCGCCCTCGACCTCGCGCGGCCCTACGCCGGGCCCGGCCTGCGGCCCTGGCAGTGGGCGGCAGGTCTCCTCGCGGTGGCGGTCCTCGCGGGCGCGCTCCGCGCGCGCGACGGTGGGCTGCGCGAGCACTGGCCCGTGCTGGTCCTGGCCGCGCTCCTCGTCCCCACCTACGTCGACCACACCCGCCGGATCGAGATAGGTGATCCGGTCAGCTATTACTCGTCCTTGCGCTCGGTCCTCTTCGACGCCGACCTCCGCCTGGCCAACGACTACGAGCTGCTGGGCTGGGGCGGCCACGAGAGCGAGAACTTGCAAGCCATCGGCGCCCCGGTCCTCTGGAGCCCGTTCGTCGTCCTCGTGCACCTCGGCCGCGAGGCCGCGCGTCCCTTTGGCCTGCCCGCGCCGGACGGAACGGAGCCGATCTACGCCGCGACCGTATCCCTCGCCACGTTCGTCTATGGGGCGGCGGGGCTGTTCGTTCTCATGGCCGCCCTCCGCCGCTTCGTCTCCCCGGCGGCCGCGCTCTGGACGACGGTGCTGTGCTGGGTCGGGTCGCCGCTGCGGTTCTACCTCTCGGTCATGCCGGCCATGGCCCATGGCATCGAGTTCGCGGCGGCCGCGCTCACCCTCTGGACGTACCTGCGGCTGCGCGAGGCGAGCGAGCCGGCGCGTGTGGTGCGCGCCGCCGCCGCCTGCGGGGTGGCCGTCGGCCTCGCCTTCCTGGCCCGCTCGCAAGACGGACTGCTGCTGATCCTGCCCGGCCTGGAGCTCGCCCTCCGCTTGAAGACGCCCGCGGATCGCCGCGCGGTAGCGCGCGCGATCGCCGCCTTCGGGGGCGCGTTCGCGGTGACCGCACTGCCCCAGGTCCTGGCCTGGCAGGCCATGTTCGGGCGCCCCTTCCTGGTGCCGCACGAGCGGCTGCACGGTGCCGCCTTCATGAGCCTGTCCCATCCGCGGCTGCTCGACGCGCTGGTCGATGCGCGTGGCGGCCTCTTCGTGACCCATCCCCTGATGCTGGCGGCGGTGGCCGGCCTGGTGCTGCTCCTCCGGCGCGACCCCCGGTACGTCCTCGGCGTAGCGCCCGTTCTCCTGGCCATGTGGTACGTGAATGCGAGCGTCTTCGACTGGTACCACGTGCGTCGCTACACCGGCGTCGTTCCCCTGCTCGCTCCCGGCCTCGCGGTGCTCCTCGCGCCGCTGGCGCGAGCGGCGGTGCCGATGGTCCTCATCGCCTTCCTGGCCCTGCGCTACGACCTCGCCGTGGACGCGCTTCGGCCCCTTCCCGGAGTCGCGGTCCCGGTGCGGTCCGCGCTGGCCCGGGTCGCCGACGATCTGGCCGCCGGTACCTATCGCACCCTCGAGCCGCTCGCGCCGGGAGCGGCCGTGCGCGTCCTCGCCGCCTACACCGGAGAGCCGCTGCTGGACGGCGACTCCACCCACGTGGACCTGGGCGGCGAGGCCGCGCTCTTGCGGCTTCCCGAACCCGCGCGCCACCTCTCGGAGCCGACGGTCGAAGACGGCGAGGCCGCCCGCTGGGTGACCGACCGCAACGCGCGCCTGGCCCTGCCCATCGATGCGCCCGGCGGCATCGTGCTGCGGCTCCGGGCGCGCGCGCTGGAGACGCCGGACTCGCAGTCGATGGAGGTCTTGTGGAACGGCGTGTCCGTCGGCCGGAAGCCGATGGTGCCCGCCTGGTCCGAGTACCGCTTCGACGTCCCGCCCGAAGCCATGCGCCGGGGCACCAACGTCGTGGAGCTTCAGTTCGAGCGCGCGCCCATCTACCACCGCGTCCGCGGCCAGGGTCCGCGCGAAGTGCGCCCGGCAGCCCTCGGCCGGCTGACCCTCAACCGCCGTTAGAGGAGCCACCTTCTCTCCGACACGCTCCTAGCGGAGCGCGCGCGCGTGCTCGTCGCGATCCCACACGATCATGTCCGTGGCCACCGGCCGCGCTCCGAGCTGGCGCAGGAAGATGGTGAGCTGGCCGCGGTGGTACGTGGAGTGGTTCGCCGCATGCTGGACGAGCTGCCACAGGGGGTTCTCGAAGGCCACGCCCTCCGTCGTCTTGTAGTGGATGGTGGAGGCAGGACCGTCTTCACCAAGGGCGTCGAACCAGGCCAACCGGTGCTCCTCGATCACCGTCCAGCGGTCGCGCAGGGCGACGATGTCGGCGAACTCGGACTCGTCGATCCGCGGCGGCGTGGGCAGGCCCTTCCAGCGCTCGAGCCACACCAGCTCCGCCCACAGCATGTGGGCCAGGGTGCCGCGCACACCGCCATGGCTGCCGCCCAGGTCGCGCTTGAAGTCGTCCACGGCGAGGGTCGCCGCCGAGCGCATGATGCGATGGTTGGCCCAGACCGTGTAGCGCAGGAGCCGAGACAGGTCGTCCTTCGCCAGCATTTGTCCTCCGGGGCGCGCGGCGGGGTATTTTACAGGGGCGACCGGGAGGTCACTATGCCCTTTGTCCGCATCACCCTCGCCCAAGGCCGCTCCCTCGAGGACCGCCGCGCGATGGCCGAGTCCGTGCAGCAGGCCCTCGTCGAGACCGCGGGCGTGCCCGCGAACGACTTCTTCTGCGCGATCCACGAGGTCTCGCCCGAGGACTTCCGCTTCGACCCGTCCTATCTCGGGATCGCGCGCTCGAAGGAGCTGATCTTCGTGCAGATCGTGCTCAACGCCGGCCGCACCGTCGAGGTGAAGCGCGCGCTGTATGCGCGCATCGCGGAGAAGGTCGGGCAGCGGCCCGGCCTCCGGCACGAGGACGTCATGATCAACCTCATCGAGGTGCCGCGCGAGAACTGGTCGTTCGGGAACGGGCTCATGAGCTATTCGCCCGCGCCTTGAGGGGCGCTACTCGAGCCTCACCAGCTCGCCCTCGTCCACCTCGCCGCCCTCGACTTCGTACATGAAGAATCCGGACGGGGGGTTGGCCTGCGGAAGGCGGGTCACCGCGGGCGCGGTGTGGTACCGGGTGGGCGTGCCTCCGTCGGCGGGCAGCTTCTCGGCCACGTGCGTGTGCCCCTGGAGGGCAAGGGTCCAACGGTACGGTTTCAGGATGTCGACCAGCGCGCTGGCGTTGCCCACGACGTGCGGGTAGAACGTGCGGCCACCGACGCTGAGCAGCGAGCGGGCGACCCCTTCGGCCGCGTAGCTCAGGGCCAGCGCCCCCGAGCGTAGCGGGATGTGCCCGACCGTCACCACCGTCAGGCCCGCGGGCACGTACCTCAGCTCGCGGCGGATCCATTCGAGCTGCGCCTCGTCGAGCAGGCCGTAGTAGCGCGTGTCGTCCACGCCGACGGTGTCGAGCACGAGGAAGTGGACCTGGCCGCGGTTGAACGCGGAGTAGCGAGGCCCCTCCCTCTCCTCGTAGAGGCCCTTGCCGTAGCCGGGCTCGCCGAGGGTCGCGTGGCTCCAGCGGCGGTCGATGCCGAACACGTCGTGGTTGCCGATGACGGGACGGATGGGCACGGGCGAGGCCGCGGCCACGGCGTCGTAGGCCGCGTAGCGGGTCCGAGCGGTGGCAGCGTCGGCGCGCAGGGCGTCGAAGACCAGGTCGCCGCTGACGAGGGCGAAGTCCGCGGCACGGCCGGCCGCGCCCTCCAGGGCCGCGCGAAGGCGCGCCGCCGTGGCCGGCTCCACGTGGGGGTCGGAAAGGTGCGCGAAGCGCCAACGCGCGGGGAGCGGCGCGGACGCGAGGGGAAAATCGACGCGCGCCGCCGTCGCCCAGTACCAGCTTCCGACCGCCCGACGGTCGCCGGGCGTGACGACGAAGACGTGGGGGGCGGTGACGTCGGCCAGACGGTACTCCCCCGCCGCGTCCGTGGTGACCACGGTCGTCCCGTCGGTGACGACCACTCCCGCGACTCCCGCCTCGCCGGGCTCGCGCCGGCCGTCCGCGTTGGCGTCCGCGAAGACGACGCCGGAGACGGCGGTGCCGGCGGCGAGGAGGGACGCCAGGAGCAGGATCAGCGAGAAATCCCTAGCGGACGAGGAGAGGGGCCGGCCCCGTGACCTTGCGCGAGCCGACGGACGCTCCACAGGTGGCGCACAGGTACTCGTTGAGCTCGCCGTCCGGCAAGACGAGGAGGAGGCGCTCCTGCACGGGCTGGGGGGCGCGGCAGCGGTTGCAGAAGAGGACGGAGGCCTGGAGGGATTCGAAGTCCCCGGGCCTCCCGCCTCTGGGCGGCCCGGAAGGATGCGCGGTCATGATTCCAGGTTAACATCGCCAGTCCATGGCCACGGCGACCAGAGCGCCCGGTGACGTGTCCACACGGTACGAGCCGGTCATCGGTCTGGAGGTGCACGCCCAGCTCCGCACCGCGACCAAGATCTTCTGCTCCTGCCGTAACCGATTCGGCGACGCCCCGAATACGAACGTCTGCCCGGTGTGCCTCGGCCTGCCGGGGGCCCTGCCCGTGCTCACGCGGCAGGCGGTGAGCCTGGCCCTGCGCGCCGCCCTGGCCACCCAGTGCACCGTCCACGAGACCTCGATCTTCGCGCGCAAGAACTACTTCTATCCCGACCTCCCCAAGGGTTACCAGATCTCGCAATACGAGCGGCCCCTGGCCACGAACGGGCACGTCGAGATCCCGGCGGGGGCGGGCGCCTTCCGGCGCGTGCGCATCCACCGCATCCACATGGAAGAGGACGCGGGCAAGCTCCTGCACGAGGGCCACTCCTGGTCGGCGGCGAAGAGCGGCGTGGACTTCAACCGCAGCGGGGTACCCCTGATCGAGATCGTGTCCGCGCCCGACCTCCACAGCGCGGAAGAGGCGCACGACTACCTCACCGCCCTCAAGGCCGTGCTGCTCTACGCGGGCGTGTCCGACTGCAACATGGAAGAGGGCTCGCTCCGATGCGACGCCAACGTCTCCGTGCGCGCGCGGGGCACGGAGGCCCTGGGCACGCGGGCGGAGATCAAGAACCTGAACTCCTTCCGCAACGTGGCCCGCGCGATCGACCACGAGATTGCGCGGCAATCCGCGCTCGTCTCCGCGGGGGGGCGGGTCGTGCAGGAGACGCGGCTCTGGAACGCCGACCGCGGCGAGACCTCCTCCATGCGCTCCAAGGAAGACGCGCACGACTATCGGTACTTCCCGGAGCCCGACCTGCCCCCGCTCGTCGTCGACGACGAGTGGCTGCGGGAGGTGCGCGCCTCCCTGCCCGAGCTGCCCGCGGACAAGCGCAAGCGTTTCGTGGCCGCCTACACGCTGCCGGAGTACGACGCGGGCGTGCTGACCCTCGCGCCGGAGGTGGCGGACTACTTCGAGGCAGTCGCGCGAGAGAGCGGGAACGCGAAGGCGGCCTCCAACTGGGTGATGACCGAAGTCCTACGCAAGGTCAAGGACGACGACCGCCCGCTGTCGGCCTCTCCGGTGCCGCCGGCGCGGCTGGCCGAGCTGATCCAGCTCGTGGACGAAGGCGCCATCACCGGAACCTCCGCGAAAGTGGTATTCGAGAGGATGTGGACGGGCGGGGAGGACGCGCGCACGATCGTCGAGCGCGAGGGCCTCGCCCAGGTCTCGGATGAAGGCGCGATCGCGTCGGCCGTCGCGGAAGTCATCGCGGCCAGCCCGGAACAGGTGGCCACGTATCGAAAGGGCAAGACCAGCACTCTCGGCTGGTTCGTCGGGCAGGTGATGCGGAAGACCGGGGGCAAGGCCAACCCGCAACTGGTGAATGCTCTCCTCAAGAAGGCGCTGGAGGGCTAGAAGGCCGGTGGCGACAACCAGAAGGAGCTGTGAGCATGCGCGTACGACGACTCGTTCCCATTGCCGTCCTCGCCGTGGCCGCTTCGGCCTACGCCCAGTCGGACCGGGCGCCGCGGGAGACGTTGACGGCCCAGTTGAACGGCAAGAAGGTCGCGGTCGAGTATGGACGGCCGTCGCTGCACGGCCGCGCGGTCAAGGACCTGCTCGCGCAGCTCCCGGCCAACCGGGTGTGGCGCGCGGGCGTCGATCAGGCGACCACGCTGACCACGGAGAGCGACATCCTCATCGGGGGCAAGCGAGTGCCCGCTGGCAAGTACACCCTGTACCTCTACGCGCCCGCGTCGGGGTCGTACGAGCTCCTGGTCAACCGTGACCTGGGCGTGCCCCTGAAGTCGATCTACGCGGCCGCCCCCGCGTCCGTGGCCGACGCGCTCTGGCCGCACATCGAGGACTACCCCTCCATCAAGGACAAGGAAGTCGCCAACATCCCGCTGACGTCGGGGGCGGCGGTCGAGGGAGCGGCCGATCGGTTCCTCATCGCGCTCACGCCGGCGACGGGCGGCGTCTCCGGGATCACGCTGAGCTGGGGCGACCAGAGCTGGACGACGGACATCCGCGCCGCGGGCAAGTAGCCGCGACGCAGGACGCGGCCTCGCGGGACGAAGAAGGGGGCGCGGACGCCGCGCCCCCTTTCCGTTCCCTGGCCACGGCACGGCGGGCCGTGCCCTTCCTGGCCGTCGCCGCCCTGCTCGGCCTCGGCCTCTTTCTCCAGCTCTACTTCTTCCGTCACTCCCCGCAGCCGCCCCTCTTCGGCGATCCCGCCGGGTACTACAACGTCGGGCTCCGCTTCCAGGAGGCGGTCGCGCGGCTGCGCGCGGGCGAGCCTCTCGCCGTCGTCTTCGCGTCCGTGCGCGGCCTCGCCTACCTCGCCGGTGTGGGAACCCTGTTCGGCGTGCTCGACGCGCTGCGGCCCGGCGACACCGCGCTGCTCCGCGACGTCATGGCCCTCGCGAACACGGCGGCCATGCTCGGCGTGTTCGTCCTCGCGCGACGGCTGTCCGGCTCGCGAGCCGGCGGCCTGGTGGCCCTGGCCCTGGCCGTGGGCTACGCCACCTTCTCCGTCCAGACCGGCCGTCTCTATCCCGACCCGCTGACCGCCGCCCTGCTCGTGTGGGCGGGCGCCGCCTACGCGGGGGCGATTTCCCTCGGCTCGCGCCGCCGCATGGCCGCGGCCGGCGTCCTTCTCGGCCTGGCCCTGCTGCTGCGTGCGCAAGTGCTCGAGTACATCGTGACCGTCCTCATCCTCTCGCTGATCGCGAGCGCGCGCTGGTGGTGGCGCGCGCGCGAGGGACGCGCGCTGGTGGCCGCCTTCCTGATCGGCCTTTCGCCCGCGCTCGTCGTCTGGGCGGGCATCCGCTGGGCGGTGGGCGGGCGGGACGACGTGGTCCGGATGGGACAGGTCACCTTCCGGCCCACGTATCCCTTCGGCTTCTGGCAGCAGCTCGAGACGGACGGCTGGACCGGCCCCTACCGGTTCAAGCAGGATCCGTTCTACAAGGCGATGGAAGCGCAGGCGCGCGCGGGCGATCCCGATCTCCTCCGCTCGCGCGGGAAGCAGCTGGCCTTCACCCTGCGCTACGTGGCCGCCCGTCCCCTCGCGTCGCTGCTCCTCGTCCTGGACAACGCCTATCGCCTCTACGACCGCCCCGCGAACGACTACAAGTGGGACTACCCCTACCCGTACCCCCTGCAGGTCTTCGTGCAGCGCGCGATCGTCGTCCTCGGCCTGGCCGGCGCCGCGCTGGTCGTGGCCGAGCAGCCGGCCCTGGCCGGCGTGTTCCTGATCCCGATCGCCCTCGCCGTCCTGCACGGACTCGTCTTTCCCTGGCCCCGCTACAACGTACCCGCGATGCCGCTGCTGATCGCGTCCGCGGGCGTGTTCGGGGTGCGGGTGGCGACCGACGCGGCCTGGCGTGCGCCGCGCGCACGGCGCGTGCTCCTCACCGTCGCCGCGCCCGCGATCGTCACCCTGGCCCTGGCCGTGCTCGTACGCGGCGCGTTGCCGGAAGCGGCCCGCGTCGGACGCGTGCTCGGGATCCTGCTCGTGCTGGCCCTTCCTTTCGTCATGATCGCGATCGAGGGCGCGCGCGCGCGCCGCGTCGCCGCCGCGGCGGGGGCGGCGCTCGCCATCCTCGTGGTGGCGCACGCCGTGCGCGACCGTCGGTGGCACGAGACCTCCACGCGCCTCGGGGGCGAGGTCGCCGGCGTCGAGCAGGTCATCCGGCTCTCCCCGGAAGCGCTGGGCCGCCTGAGGTCCGCCCCGGAGGCGTTCGTCCTCTTCGACCTCACCGTGCCTCGCGGCGACCTGCAAGAGGCGTCGGTCACGATCGGTTCGCGCCAGTGGCCGGGCAGCGCGCTCCTTCCCACGATGCCGCGGCTGCGTGAGTCGACGGCCACGGGCGGACGCGACCGCCGCGGCTACCCGCAGTGGTGGGCGCTCCGCCTCGATCCCGCGGCGTTACCGGCGAACGCGGGAGAGCCCCTGCGCATCCGCCTGAGCGTGCCGGAGGGGACGGAAGCCGTCCTGCGCGGGGATCGCTTCACGGGCCAGGACCGGGAATACGAGGGTCCATCGTTCGGCGATTGGCCGCACTACGTCGCGCTCAAGATCGAATACGACGGCGACTATCGGCTCCCGGTGAGCGAGCCCCTCCGGAGTCTCGATTCGGAGAGCGCCGTCGTGCCGCGCTCGGGAGAAGGCAAGGCGATCCCGGCCGTGCACCGCATCCGCGTCGTGGTGCCCGGGACCAACGAAGGGCGGATCGATTGGGAGAGCGCGCCCGCCGCCGCCGCCGGACCGACGGCCTTCGTGTTCGCCGCCTACTCCGGCACGCGCGGGGAGGCGGAGCTGCGCATCGCGGACGCGCCCCTCCTGCGGTTCCCCCTGGGCGCGCGCGAGAGCTTCGAGGCCTCCGGCGGCGGCTGGCGGCTCTGCCACCGCGCGGAGCCGCCCCGCCAGGATCGGGCTTACGGCGAGTACGTGCTGGTCGGTCCGGCCCCCGGGCGCGCGCCCCTCTCGCTGAGCGTCGCCTATCGGGCGGGCCTGAGCCAGGAGCCGATGTTCTTCGTCATCGACCGCCGGGCCTCTTCGCCGGATCTCGTGCGCGCGGCCCGCCAGTGCGGCGTGGACGGAACGATCACCGATGGCGCCGCCCGCATCGTGGATGCGAGCCACAACAATTATCCAGAAGACACCGGACGGTGGACGGTCGCTGGTGTCTTCTGATCGCTTGAAGAATTGGACGGCGGATGACCACACGGGCCCTTCCGCAAATGCACGTCAGGCGGTGACAGCGGTGGCGCGAACGGGGACGGGGGCGCCGCGGGCGGGCGCGTAGCCGAGGGCGGCCTGGCGGGCCGACCACCAGGCGTCCAGCCGCGGGGCCACCCACACGGCCAGGGGCGCCAGCGCCCATCCCGCGAGGAGGTCCACCGCGAAGTGATGGCGCAGGTAGATGGTCGAGACCCACAGCCCGAGGCAGAAGGGCAGCAGGATCCAGAACCACGGGCGCAGGAACCGCCAGGCGTAGATCATGGCGACCAGCGACACCGCCGCATGGAGCGAGGGGAAGGCGGCGCGGCTGTCCACGGGCAGGAGGGAGAACGCGCTCGCGGAGAGGTTCGACATCAGGGACGGATAGCCCTGCAGGTTGCGCTTGAACTCGTACGGAAGCACGAGCCGCGGCGGCGCGGCCGGGAAGACGACGTACAGGAAGTACCCGAAGTAGAAGCAGACGAGCACGCCCATGATCGTGGCCCGGAACTCGGGCAGGCGCCGGCGCACCAGGAGCAGCAGCGCGGTGGAGGGCGCGATCCAGAAGAAGTTCAGGTAGAGGAAGTTCATCAGCTCGGTGCGCGCCGGCGTGATGAACTGCTGCGCCCAGACGCAGGGAATGACGCCGAACAGCTCGCGGTCCATCTCGGCCAGCACGCCGTGCACGTCGTGCGGGTTCACGAAGCCGATGGTGTCGTGCAGGTTCGTATAGATGAGGATGCAGGTGAGGAACGGCAGCACCTCGCGCAGGCCCTGGACCCAGGCCGATCGGGGCCAGAGGCGGCGCGCCGCGAACAGCGCGGCGAGGACCCGAGCCGGTGCCGGTCACCGAGCGACCCGACCTCGCGCGCGTAGACGCTGGCCACCACGGTGAGGTACGTCGTCGGGACCAGGAAGACGAGCGCGATCACCTCCTCGACGCGCAAGCGAAAGATGCGATTCACCAGCCGAACAGGAGCGCGGCGCCCGCGCAGCGGGCGGCGCAACGATGGGGGGTTTCAGGGGGGGAGCTTACGCCCACCGAGTTCATGCGTAACGTTCCCCCCCTGAGATAAACGACGTTGCAAGGGGCTTTCAAAGGGTCCGTGTCTCTTGATGCTCGCCGAAGACGGCACGCAACCGATGCGCGATCTCCCCCACCGTGGCCCAGGCCATCACCGCCTCGATCATGACGGGCACGAGGTTGCCCCCGTGGCGCGCACGCTCCTCGAGGGCATCGAGGGCCGCCCGCCAGGGACCCTCGGGCCGGCGCGCGCGCAAGGCGCGCAGGCGCTCCTTCTGCTCCGTTTCCAACGCGGGATCGATGCGCAGGATGTCGGGGGACACCTCCGCGCCCGCCTCCTGGAACCGGTTCACCCCGACGATGACGCGCTCGCCCGCCTCGACCTCCCGCTGGAAGCGATAGGCGGACTCCTGGATCTCGCGCTGGATCTCGCCCTGCTCGATCGCGCGTAACGCCCCCCCGCGGGATTCGATGCCGTCGATGAGCGCGCGGGCTTCGGCTTCCAGGCAGTCGGTCGCCTCCTCCACCGCATACGATCCGCCGAAGGGGTCGACGGTGTCCACGACGCCCGACTCGAACGCGATCACCTGCTGCGTGCGCAGGGCCAGCCGGGCCGCGTCTTCGGTGGGGAGGGCGAGGGCCTCGTCCTTGCCGTTGGTGTGCAGGCTCTGGCAGCCGCCGAGCACGGCGGCCAGCGCCTGCAGCGCGACGCGCACGACGTTGTTGTCGGGCTGCTGGGCGGTGAGGGTGACGCCTCCCGTCTGGACGTGGAAGCGCAGGTGCTGGGCCTTCGGGTTGTCGACGCCGAGGCCCTCCTTCATGAGGCGGGCCCAGAGCCGGCGCGCGGCCCGGAACTTCGCGACCTCCTCCAGGAAGTCGGAATGACAGGCGAAGAAGAACGAGATCCGCTCGCCGAACTGCCCGGGATCGAGGCCGGCCGCCCGCGCGGCGCGAACGTATTCGAGGGCGTGGGCGAGGGTAAAGCCGATCTCCTGGGCCGCCGTCGCTCCCGCCTCGCGGATGTGGTAGCCCGAGATCGAGATCGGGTTCCAGCGCGGCACGTGCTGCGCGCAATACGCGATCACGTCGGTGACGAGGCGCAGGGACGGACGGGGCGGGTAGATGTAGGTCCCGCGCGCCACGTATTCCTTGAGGATGTCGTTCTGGACGGTGCCCGAGAGCGCGTCCTCCGCGATGCCCCGCCGGCGGGCTACCGCCACGTACAGGGCGAGGAGGATGGCGGCGGTGGCGTTGATGGTCATGGAGGTCGAGACGCGGTCGAGGGGAATCCCTTCGAGCAGCACCTCCATGTCCTCGAGGCTGTCGATGGCCACGCCCACCCGCCCGACCTCGCCCGTGGCCTGAGGATCGTCGGAGTCGTACCCGATCTGCGTGGGAAGGTCGAAGGCCACGGAGAGCCCGGTGGTGCCGCGCTCGAGCAGGTAGCGGTAGCGGCGGTTGGACTGCGCGGCGGTGCCGAAGCCCGCGTACTGCCGCATCGTCCAGAGCTTGCCGCGATAGCCGGTGGGATGGAGGCCGCGGGTGAAGGGGTACTGGCCCGCTTCCTCCCGGCTTTTCATGACGGTGCACGTTAGCACGACGGCGCTCGCCCGGGCGGCCGCGGGAGCGATGGCGTCATCCCCCGGGCGATGCGATCATCACCTCATGGCAGATCATCCACGCGCCGTCGTCGCGGTGGAGGCGGTGCAGGGCGACGTGCGCGACGCGGTGCGGCGGGCGCTGGCCGGCGCGGAGTGGACGCGCCTGGTCGAGAAGGGCGCCGACGTCTCCCTGAAGGTGAACCTCGGCTGGGATCTCTTCATTCCCGGCTCCATCACCTCCCCGCTGGTGCTCGAGGCCCTGATCGAGGAGATCCGGGACCACGTCGGCCGCATCTACGTGGTGGAGGCGGACCAGGTCCTGGAGGACATCGAGTCGGCGTTCCACGCGAGCGGGATGGCCGCGGTCTGCGCGCGCACGGGAGCGCAGTGGGTGAACATGACGGACGCGCCCACGGTGACGGAGGAGTTCCCCGGCAACGTGATCCTGAAGCGCATCGACGTGCCGCGCATCCTGCGCCAGACGACCCTCATCACCGTGCCCGTGATGAAGACCCACGCGAAGACCGTGCTCACGGGGTCGCTCAAGAACCAATGGGGCTGCCTCAGCAAGATGCGTCACGAGTACCACCTCGTCCTGGACGATGCCCTCGCCGATCTCAACTCGGCGATCCGGCCCGCTCTCGCCCTCATGGACGGCACGGTGGGCCTGGAAGGCAACGGACCGAAGTCCGGCCGTTCGCGCGTCGCGGACCGCATCCTCTGCTCGGGCGACCCGGTGGCCCTCGACACCGTGCAGGCGCTGGTCATGGGATTGGAGCCCTCGCGCATCCGCCACCTGGCCACCTGCGCCGCGCGCGGCATCGGCACGAACGAGATCGAACGTATCGAGGTGCGCGGGATGGACCTGGCGGCGGCGCGCGTTCCCTTCCGGCCCGCGCGCCACAACGCGGTCTCCACGGTGGAGACGCTGCTCCGGCGCTCGGCGCTCAAGCGCCTCTTCTTCAACACGAAGATCTTCGACGCGTGCCTGTTCGGCGCCAAGCTCTACTACCGTGCCTGGACGCGCCTGGAGGCGGAAGCGCACTGGGCGCGGATCCGGGCTCATCCCGTCTACGGCCCGCAGTGGCGAGGCCGGCGGCCGGGAAGCCGCCGCCGCCGGGCCGAGCTGGCCACGCCCGAGCCCGCCTCCCGCGGCTGACCGCGCGAAGCGCGAGGCGCAGCCCATCTGAGCGGCGTTGGCGGTCAAAATGGAGGTGATTGCCTGAAAACTTCCACCGGCTGCTGAGGCGTCTGGACCGGCGGCTGGGGTCGCGCGCCGAGAAGCCCTTCCGCGACGAGCTCCTGAGCATCGAGCGCCTCGAGGAACGCGCGAAGGCGCTGGCCGCCCGCTTCACGCTGGACCGCAGCCCGCGCCGCTGGGCGCGCCACGGCTTCCCGCGGCTGGAGGACAACGCCCGCGCCCTCCACGAGGCGTACCGCATCATGGCGGACGACGTCCATCAGGGCGCGTTCGTCACCACGGCCACGGACTGGATCCTCGACAACTTCCACGTGGTGGCCTCCGAGATCCGGGACGTCCGCCAGAACCTGCCGCGCGGCTACTACCGCGAGCTGCCCAAGCTCGCCCTGCGCGAGCAGGCGGGCACGGCGCGCGTCTACGCGATGGCGGTGGAGATCATCCGCCACAGCGACAGCCGCCTGGACCGGCCCAAGCTCGTGCGCTTCATGAACGCCTTCCAGACCGTGGCCCCGCTCACCATCGGCGAGCTGTGGGCCTGGCCCAGCATGCTCGAGCTGGCCCTGATCGAGAACCTGCGGCGCCTGGCCGAAAAGATCCTGGAGAGCCGCGCGGCACGGCGGGCCGCCGACGCCTACGTGGCCCAGATCGACAGCGCCGGCCAGGGGGCGGTGCCCGCGCTGCCCGCCGTCCTCCACACCGCGTTCGTCGTGCAGGTGCTGCAGCGCATCCGCGAGTACGGCCCGCGCCTGGGCGCGGTGCGCACGGCCGTGGAAGAGCACCTGGCCGCGCAGCACGTGACTTCGGAAGACGCCATCCGCAGCGAGCACCAGGGCCAGGCGGCGGCGCAGGTGTCGGTGGCGAACGTGATCACCAGCCTGCGCCTGTGCTCGACCCTCGACTGGAGCCAGTACTTCGAATCGGTGAGCCTCGTGGAGCGCGTGCTCCAGCAGGATCCGGCCGGCCGGTACGGAGGCATGGACTTCCTGAGCCGCGACCGCTACCGCCAGGCCGTGGAAGAGCTCGCGGACCCGACGGGCGAGGCCCAGGTGCGCGTCGGCCTCCGCGCCGTGGAGAGCGCGCGGCAGGCCGCGGAGAGCGCAGGGATCGGTGACCGCACCGCCCACGTCGGCCACCACCTCATCGGCAAGGGCCGCCGGGACCTCGAGACGGACGTGGCCTACCGGCCGCGGCTGGGCCAGCGCGTGCGGCGCTTCGTGTTCGGCCACGCCACCAGCGCCTACCTTGGCTCGATCACCATCCTCACCCTCCTCGTCATCGGCCTCGGGGTCGCTTATGCGCGACGGCACGGCGCGCCCTCGTGGGTGGAGGCGGCGGTGGCGCTGCTCCTGCTCCTGCCCGCCAGCGACGTGGCCATCGCGTTCGTGCAGTGGCTGGCCGCGCGGCTGGCCCCCCCGCGGCGCCTCCCTCGCCTCGAGTTCGGGGAGAGCATCCCCGCGGACGAGCGGACGATGGTGATCGTGCCCACGCTGCTCTCCAGCGTGGCCGAGGTCCAGGAGCTGGTGGAGCACATCGAGGTCCTCGCCCTCGGCAACCTCGACCCGCATATCCACTTCGCGATCCTGGGCGACTTCACGGACGCGCCCGCGCGCGACCTGCCCGAGGACGAGGCGATCCTGGCCACGGCCCAGGAGGGCATCGAGGCCCTGAACCGCCGCCTGTCCGAAGGGCGGGGCGACCGCTTCTTCCTGTTCCATCGGCGGCGCCAATGGAACCCGCGCGAAGGGTCCTGGATGGGCTGGGAGCGCAAGCGGGGGAAGATCGAGGAGTTCAACCGCCTGCTGCGCGGGGCCACCGACACGAGCTACACCGTCCAGCTCGGTGCCCTCGAGATCCTGCCCACCGTCCGCTACTGCATCACGCTGGACTCGGACACGCGCCTGCCCCGCGACGTGGCCAAGAGGCTCATCGGCATCATCGCCCACCCGCTCAACCGTCCCTACTACGACCCCGACCTGGGCCGGGTCACGGAGGGCTACGGCATCCTTCAGCCGCGCGTCAGCGTCACCATGGCCAGCGCCGCGGGATCGCTGTTCGCGCGCATCTACGCCGGCCACACCGGCGTCGATCCCTACACCACCGCCGTCTCGGACACGTACCAGGACCTCTTCGCGGAAGGGATCTTCACGGGCAAGGGCCTCTACGACGTGGCCGCCTTCACGAAGGCCCTCGACGGCCGCGTGCCCGAGAACGCGCTCCTGTCCCACGACCTGTTCGAAGGCGTCTACGCGCGCACCGCCCTCGTCTCCGACCTCGAGGTCGTGGACGACTATCCCTCCAGCCTGCTGGCCCACGCCCGCCGCCTGCGGCGCTGGGTGCGGGGCGACTGGCAGATCCTGATGTGGCTGTTCCCGCTCGTGCCGACGCGAGGCGGGGCCTGGGAGCGCAATCGCCTCCCGCTCATCTCGCGGTGGAAGATCTTCGACAACCTCCGGCGCAGCCTTCTGCCGCCGGCCACCGTCGCTCTCCTCTTCGCGGCCTGGAGCCTCCTGCCCGGAAACGCGATCACGTGGACGGCGGCCGTGCTCGTGGGCCTGTCGTTCCCCGTCTATCCGCTCCTGCTGCGCACGCTGGCCGGACCGCGGAGCCATCAGCCGGCGGCCGTGTTCCTGCGCGGCATGTGGGAGGAGACGAGGACGGCGCTGGCGCAGGTGGCCCTGCAGCTGACCTTCCTCGCCTACCAGGCCCACGAGATGGTCCACGCCATCGGCCTCACCCTCGTGCGCCTGACCGTCACCCAGCGCGGGATGCTGGAATGGGAGACGGCGGCCGCCGCCGCCCGCGCCCACGGCGCCGGCGTCCGCCTGTTCCTGCGGGAGATGCGGTCCAGCCCGGCCCTGGCCGCGCTGGGCCTGGCCCTCGTCGTGCTCGTCCGTCCGTCCGCGCTGGCCGCCGCCTGGCCGGTGCTGATGCTGTGGGCGGCCGCGCCGCTCATCGCGCACGAGCTGAGCCGCACCGTCCCCGTCCGGCGGCACGAGCTGGGAGCGGAGGACCGCGAGCGCCTGCGCCTCATCGCGCGAAACACCTGGCGGTACTTCGAGACGTTCGCGGGCGACGAAGACCACGGCCTGCCGCCGGACAACGTGCAGGAGGTGCCGGAGTCGCGCATCGCGCATCGCACCTCGCCGACGAACATCGGCATGGGCCTATTGGCGACGCTGGCCGCCCACGACCTCGGCTTCATCCAGAGGGAGGAGCTGGCGGCCCGTACCGGGAAGGCCCTCGACACGATCGAAGGGCTGGAACGGCACGAGGGCCACCTCCTGAACTGGTACGACACGCGGACCCTGGCTTCGCTCCTGCCGCGCTACGTCTCCACCGTCGACAGCGGAAACCTCGCCGGGGCCTTGATGGCGCTCGCGGAAGGCCTGCGCACGGAAGGGCTGACCAGCCTGGCCGACCGGGCCTGCGCCCTGGCGGACGGCATGGACTTTCGTTTCCTCTACGATCCCCAGCGCCGCATCTTCTCGATCGGGTATCGCCTCGCCGACGCCGAAGGCCCGGGACGCCTCGATGCCTCGTACTACGACCTGCTCGCCTCCGAGTCCCGCCTGGCCAGCTTCCTCGCCATCGCGAAGGGCGACGTGCCCCAGGCGCACTGGTTCCACCTCGGACGCCTGCTCACGAGCGTGGACGGATCGCCGACGCTCCTGTCATGGAGCGCGACCCTCTTCGAGTACCTGATGCCCCTCCTCGTCATGCGCAGCTATCCCGACACCCTGCTCGATCAGACCTGCACCATGGCGGTGCGGCGGCAGGTGAAATACGGGGTCGAGCGCGGAGTGCCGTGGGGCATCTCGGAGTCGGGGTACAACGTGGTCGACCGTTACGACAACTACCAGTACAAGGCCTTCGGCGTCCCGGGCCTGGGGCTCAAGCGCGGCCTGGGGGACGACCTGGTGGTGGCGCCCTACGCGACCGGCCTCGCCGCCATGGTGGATCCGACGCGCGCCGCCCAGAACTTCCGCCGGCTGGCGGAGGAAGGGCTCGAAGGCGCGTACGGATTCTACGAGGCCATCGACTTCACGCGCGTCGACGACGGCGAAGACGTCCGGCCGCGCAGCCACGCCCGCGGGACGGTGATCCGCTCCTACCTCGCCCATCACCAGGGCATGACACTGGTCTCGTTGGCCAACGCGCTCCTGGGCGACCCCATGGTGAAGCGCTTCCACGCCGACCCGCGGGTGCGTGCCACCGAGCTGCTGCTGCAGGAGCGTGTGCCCCGCCAGTCGTCGATCATGCAGCCGCGCCCGGTGGAGGAGACGCGCGCGTCCGCGACCGCTCCCGCCTCCGTGGCCCGCCGCTTCCGCTCCCCGCACACCGCGTTCCCGCACGCGCAGTTCCTGTCCAACGGCAACTACACGGCCGTGGTCACCAACGCGGGCGGCGGGGCCAGCTTCTGCCGCGGCCGCTCCGTGACGCGCTATCGCCAGGACTTGACGCGCGATCCGGGCAGCCAGTTCCTGTACCTGCGCGATGTGCGCAGCGGAGCCGTGTGGTCGGCCACCCATCACCCCGTGGGCAAGGAGGCGGACGACTACCTCGTCACCTTCCAGCCCGAGAAGGCGACCTTCCGGCGCCTCGACGATGGCATCGCCAGCCATCTCGAGATCGCGGTCTCGACGGAAGACGACGTCGAAGTGCGCCGCCTGGCCGTGACCAATCAAGGCGATCGCCCGCGCGAGATCGAAGTCACCAGCTACGCGGAGATGGTGCTCGCGCCCGCCGCCGACGACCTGGCTCATCCGGCCTTCGTGAAGCTCTTCGTCGAGACCGAGTACCTGCCTGAGATCGCCGGCCTCGTGTGCCGGCGGCGGCCACGCGCGCGGGACGAGGTCGCCCCCTGGGCGGTGCACGTCCTCAGCCTGGAAGGACGGCCGCAGGGACCCGTGGAGTGGGAGACCGACCGCGCCGCTTTCCTCGGGCGCGGTCGCGGCCCCGAAGATCCGCAGGCCCTCGACGGCCGCTCCCTCTCCGGCGTCACCGGGGCCGTGCTCGATCCCATCGTGAGCCTCCGCCAGCGCATCCGGCTCGCCCCCGGGGGCTTCGTGCGGATGTCGTTCTCCACGGGGATGGCGCAAAGCCGCGAGACGGCGCTGGCCCTGGCCCAGAAGTACCACGACCCCGGCGCGGCCGCGCGTACGTTCGCTCTCGCCTTCGGACACGCGCAGAGCGGCCTCGGACACCTCGGGATCTCGAGCGAGGAAGCGCTGCTCTTCGAGCGTCTCGCCTCGCGCGTCCTCTACGCCGACACCTCGCTCCGCGCGGCGCCGGAGGTGCTGGCCAGCAACGTCCTCGGCCAGGAAGGGCTCTGGCCGCACTCCATCTCCGGGGACCTCCCCATCCTGCTCGTGCGCGTCGTGGAGCAGGACGACCTGCCACTGGTGCGCCAGGTCCTGCAGGCCCAGGAGTACTGGCGTCTCAAGGGCCTGAGCGCGGACGTGGTGATCCTGAACGAGCATCCCCTGAGCTATCTCGACGAGATGCACGCGGCGCTGGAGGCGCTCCTCGACGAGGGCCCGTGGCGCTCGTGGAAGCACCGGCCGGGGGGCGCCTACCTCCTGCGCGGCGAGCGCATGACGGAAGCGGAGAGGACGCTGCTGGCGAGCGTGGCCCGGGCCGTCCTCAGCGGCGACCGCGGCGAGCTGGCCAACCAGCTCGACCGGCCCCATCCCGCTCCCGACGTGCGCGCGCCGCAGACCTTCGCGCGGCGCGCGCCCGCCGCGGAAGCGGAAGCCGTCGAGACTCCCCTCGGCGTGGAGGTGCCGCCGCTGACCCTCGCCAACGGACGGGGCGGGTTCGCGGACGGCGGCCGCGACTACGTGATCGTCCTCAAGGGCGAAGAGGAAACGCCGCTCCCCTGGGCCAACGTCATCGCCAACCCGCGTCTCGGGACCGTCATCACGGCCGCGGGCGCCGCCTACACGTGGTCGGAGAACAGCCGTGAGAACCGCCTCACACCCCACGCCAACGATCCCATCACTGATCCCACCTCGGAGGCCATCTACGTCCGCGACGACGACTCGGGCCAGGCCTGGTCGCCCACGCCGGGCCCCATGCGCCGCCGTCACGACGGCGGGCGCTGCGTGATACGGCACGGGGCGGGACTCACGCGGTTCGCTCGCGTCGTCCATGGCATCGGCCACGAGCTCGACGTCTTCGTGGACGCGCAGGACCCCGTCAAGTTCTCGCTTCTCACCCTGAAGAACGCCACCTCGCGGCCGCGCCGGTTGAGCGTGTTCGCCTACAACGATTGGGTGCTGGGACCGCCGCGGCCGGGCCAGCACCTGCACGTCGCGACCGAGCAGGATGCGGCCACGGGCGCCATCCTCGCGCGCACCACCTACAACCGTGACTTCGCGGGCCGGGTGGCCTTCGCCTACGCGAGCGGGCCGCTGCACGGCGCCACCGGCGACCGGACCGCGTTCCTCGGGCGCAACGGCTCCATGGCGGCCCCGGCCGCCCTCACGGGAGCGGCGCTGGCGGCGCGATTCGGAGCGGGCCTCGACCCCTGCGCGGTCCTGCACGTGTCCCTCACCCTGCCGCCGGGCGAGGAGCGGCGCCTGGTGTTCCTGCTCGGCCAGGGCCAGGACCTCGGCCAGGTCCGCGCGCTGCTGGGCCGGCACGGATCCGTCGAAGCCGCCCAGGCCGCGCGCGAGGCCGCGCGCCAGGAGTGGGACCGCGTCCTCGACGTCGTCCAGGTGAAGACACCCGACGACTCCTTCGACGTGCTGATGAACCGCTGGCTGCTCTACCAGGACCTGAGCTGCCGCGTCTGGGCCCGCTCCGCGTATTACCAGCCCGGGGGGGCGTTCGGCTTCCGCGATCAGCTCCAGGACGTCATGGCCCTGTGCCTGGCCCGGCCCGACCTCACGCGCGAGCACATCCTGCGCGCGGCCGCGCGCCAGTTCGTCGAAGGCGACGTGCAGCACTGGTGGCACGAGCCGGGGGGACAGGGCACGCGGACGCGATGCTCGGACGACATGCTCTGGCTGCCCTACGCCGTCGCGCACTACCTCCGAACCACGGGCGACGCGTCCGTGCTGGAGCAGCCGCTCCCCTTCCTGGAAGCGCCGCTCCTGGCCCCCGACGCCCACGAGGCCTACGTGCAGCCCTCCGTATCCGCGGAGAAGGCCTCGCTCTTCGAGCACTGCCTGCGCGCCCTCGACCGCGGGTTGACCGTCGGCGCCCACGGCCTTCCCCTCATGGGCACGGGCGACTGGAACGACGGGATGAACCGCGTGGGCCACCAGGGCCGCGGGGAGAGCACGTGGCTCGGGTTCTTCCTGCACGGGATCCTGGGCGACTTCGCGGCGCTCTGCGAGTCGCGGGGCGACGCCGCGCGCGCGGAACGCTATCGCGGCCAGGCCCGGCGCCTGGCCAGCGCGCTGGAGCTGAGCTGGGACGGCGAGTGGTATCGCCGCGGCTACTTTGACGACGGCACGCCCCTCGGCTCCGCGCAGAACGACGAGTGCAAGATCGACTCGATCGCCCAGTCCTGGGCCGTGCTCTCGGGGGCGGTGCCCCTCCGCTTCGGCGACCGGGCCATGGACGCAGTGCGCGCCCACCTCGTACGCCGCGGGATCTCGGTCGTGTTGCTCCTCTCACCGCCCTTCGACACCTCCGCCCAGGACCCGGGATACATCCGCGGCTACCCGCCGGGAGTGCGCGAGAACGGCGGCCAGTACACGCACGCCGCGGTGTGGGCGGTGATGGCGGTGGCACGCCTGGGCAGCGGAGACGAGGCGATGGAGCTCTTCCACATGCTCAACCCCATCAACCACTCGCGCACGGGAGGCGACGCCGAGCGTTACCGCACCGAGCCCTACGTGCTGGCCGGGGACGTCTATGCCCATCCCGCGCATCCCGGCCGCGGCGGCTGGACCTGGTACACGGGCGCGGCGGGCTGGCTGTACCGCACGGGGATGGAGAGCCTCCTCGGTCTGCGGCGCCAGGGCGCGACCTTCACCATCGATCCCTGCATCCCGGCGTCGTGGCCGGAGTACGCGATCGTCTGGCGCTTCGGCTCCACGCGTTACGAGATCACCGTGACCAACCCCGAGCACCGTTGCCGGGGCGTGGCCGAGGCCGACCTCGACGGCGCGCCCGTCGACCCCGCCGCCATTCCGCTCGCCGACAATGGCGGGACCCACGTCGTGCGCGTCGTGCTGGGCGCGGGGACGCGTCCGGTGCCCCCCCTCGGCAAGGCGGCCGCGATCGCGTAGCGAGGCGGCTCAGTGGGGCGGCCCCGGTGACGCGGAAGCGGTGGGCGAGGGGCGGATCGGAGCAGGCGAGGGAGCCGCCGGCCGTCGTCCGAGGTCCTCGTTCGTGAAGGCCCCCCCGACGGGCGCGGGCCGCGCAGGTCCACTCCCACTGGCGGCTCCGCCGAGATCCATGCTCGAGGGTGCGGCGCCCGGTGCGCCGGCGCTCCCCGTCGTAGCGGGCAGGCCCGCCAGCATCTCCGCCGCGCTCTGGTTGGTCGGATCTCGCGCGAGGAGCTCCTGGAGCTCCCGCGCCGCCGGTCCGCGGCGCCCCGCCGCGAGGAGGGCGCGGATCAGGTCGAGGCGGTAGGACTGGATGCCCGGAGCCAGACGCGAGGCGTGCTCGAGCTCGAACAACCCGCGGTCCTCTTCTCCCGCGCCCACGAGCGCGAGCCCATAGTCGTGCGCCACCGCCGGGTCCTGGGGAAGCCGGCGGGCCGCGTCGCCCAGCGGGCCCAGCGCAGGCCTGGCCTGGCCCGCGGCCAGGAGGCGGCGGCCCTGCTCGTAGCTCGCGCGGTCCTCCGGACGAGGGAAGGCGGGCACGGACGCCGCCTCGGGGGAGGAGACCCGCGAGGGACGCGCGACGACCTCCGCGATGGCTCCCGGAATGCGCGCCCAGTCCGGCGCGCGCAAGGAGCGCGAGACGAGGACTCCCGCCGCGATGGCGACCAGCGCCACCGCTCCGCCCGCGACGGCCATGCTGCGACCTTGGATCCGGTCGGACCCGCGCCGGCCGTCCAGGGGCGCCGGCGGAGGAGGACCCGGGGACGCGAGCGAACGAAGGCTGGCCCCGCACGCCGTGCAGGCGACGCGGCCGACGAAGTTGCGCTTGCCGCACGCCGCGCAGGTCCGGAAGGCGCCGGACCATCTGCGCTCAAAGGCCGGCATGCGCATGGGGACGGCGACGCCGCGGCCGGGAAAGCGCCGCCGGCCGCCGCGAGCCCGCCCGATTCGGCGTAGATTCGAAGGACAGAGGTTTCAACTTCACGGCCGTTTCAACCGCATGTTCCAGTATGGGGGTGACGCGTGCTCGAGATCATCATCGCGATCCTGATCATCGGATGGCTGCTGGGGTTCTTCGCGTTCCACGTGGGCAGCCTCATCCACATCCTGCTCGTCATCGCCATCATCGTGGTGCTCGTCCGGATCATCCAGGGCCGCAACCCCCTCTGAAGAGGGCACCGGGCGCCGAGCCGCGGCTGCCCTGACACGGCCTTTCCTGACCGTCGGCAACCCACCTTGTCGGGCAGCGCTCGCCGTGGTCCGCAAGGGTGCCCTGCCTCGACAAAAGGCGACATTTCCCGGCAAACCTTTTACGTTGACCAAATTGACACCATTTACGAGGAGACTTAACCTCAAGTAGTAAATGTCAGCACGGCTCCGTCACGGCGTTGACGGAGGTGCCGGGTCGCCGGTTGCCTGACTGCGCCCCTCGCACCCGCAACCGGTGCTTCGAGTCCAGGGCTTCTTATCTTGAAATACCGGAGATCAGATGGGTAACGTAACGCCTCCAACGAACGGTCAGGAGCGCCGCGGCGGTACGCGTGGCGGCGGTCCGATCGCGCCCTCGCCCGAGCAGCTCGATCCGCGCCTGCTCCTTCGCGCCCTGACCGCCTTCCGTCGTGGCGATTTCACCGTGCGCCTGCCGGAGGACTGGACGGGGCTCGGCGGCAAGATCGCGGACGCGTTCAACGACGTCGTCGAGCTGAACCAGCGCATGGCGCGCGAGGTCGATCGGCTCAGCCGCGTAGTCGGCAAGCAGGGCAAGATCGCGGAGCGCGGCACCCTCGGCACCGCCCCCGGGTTGTGGGGCACCACCATCGGGTGCGTGAACACGCTCATCGGCGACCTGGCCTATCCCCTCCGCGAGACCTCGCGCGTCATCGGGGCGGTGGCGAAGGGAGACCTCGCGCAGTCCATGGCCCTCGAGGTGGACGGCCGCGCCCTCGAAGGCGAGTTCCTCAAGACCGCGCGCACCGTGAACACGATGGTCGAGCAGCTGGGCTCGTTCGCCTCCGAGGTCACGCGCGTGGCCCGGGAAGTCGGCACGGACGGCAAGCTCGGCGGCCAGGCCAAGGTCAAGGGCGTGGCCGGCACCTGGAAGGACCTCACCGACTCCGTGAACTCCATGGCCTCGAACCTCACGGCGCAGGTGCGCAACATCGCGGCCGTGACCACCGCCGTCGCCGGCGGCGACCTCTCCAAGAAGATCACGGTGGACGTCAAGGGCGAGATCCTGGAGCTGAAGGACACCATCAACACCATGGTGGACCAGCTCCGCTCCTTCGCCTCGGAAGTCACGCGCGTGGCCCGCGAGGTGGGCACGGAGGGCAAGCTCGGCGGGCAGGCCGAGGTCAAGGGCGTGGCCGGCACCTGGAAGGACCTCACCGATTCCGTGAACTTCATGGCCAGCAACCTCACCGGCCAGGTGCGCAACATCGCGGACGTGACCAAGGCCGTCGCCACCGGCGACCTCACCAAGAAGATCACCGTCGACGTCAAGGGCGAGATCCTGGAGCTGAAGGACACCATCAACACGATGGTCGACCAGCTCCGCTCCTTCGCTTCGGAAGTCACCCGCGTGGCCCGCGAAGTGGGCACGGAAGGCCAGCTCGGCGGGCAGGCGGAAGTGCCCGGCATCGCCGGCACCTGGAAGGACCTCACCGACTCCGTCAACTCCATGGCCGGCAACCTCACCGCGCAGGTGCGCAACATCGCCTACGTCACCAAGGCCGTCGCCGCCGGCGACCTGACCCAGACCATCAGCGTCGACGTCAAGGGCGAGATCCTGGAGCTGAAGAACACGTTCAACACGATGGTGGACCAGCTCTCGAGCTTCGCCTCCGAGGTCACGCGCGTGGCGCGCGAGGTCGGCACGGAGGGCAAGCTCGGCGGGCAGGCCCAGGTCAAGGGCGTGGCCGGCACCTGGAAGGACCTCACCGATTCCGTGAACTTCATGGCCAGCAACCTCACCGGCCAGGTGCGCAACATCGCGGGCCAGGTGCGCAACATCGCGGACGTGACCAAGGCCGTCGCCGCCGGCGACCTCACCAAGAAGATCACCGTCGACGTCAAGGGCGAGATCGCGGAGCTGAAGGACACCATCAACACGATGGTCGACCAGCTCCGCTCCTTCGCTTCGGAAGTCACGCGCGTGGCCCGCGAGGTCGGCACGGAAGGCAAGCTGGGCGGGCAGGCGGACGTGCCGGGCGTGGCCGGCACCTGGAAGGACCTCACCGACAACGTGAACTCCATGGCCGGAAACCTCACCGCCCAGGTCCGCAACATCGCGGAAGTGACCAAGGCCGTGGCCGCCGGCGACCTCACCCGGAAGATCACCGTGGACGTGAAGGGCGAGATCCTGCAGCTCAAGGACACCATGAACACCATGGTGGATCAGCTGCGCTCGTTCGCCTCCGAGGTCACGCGCGTGGCGCGCGAGGTCGGCACGGAGGGCAAGCTCGGCGGCCAGGCCCAGGTCAAGGGCGTGGCCGGCACCTGGAAGGACCTCACCGATTCCGTGAACTTCATGGCCAGCAACCTCACCGGCCAGGTGCGCAACATCGCGGACGTGACCAAGGCCGTCGCCGCCGGCGACCTCACCAAGAAGATCACCGTCGACGTCAAGGGCGAGATCCTGGAGCTGAAGGACACCATCAACACGATGGTGGACCAGCTCTCGTCGTTCGCTTCCGAAGTCACGCGCGTGGCGCGTGAGGTCGGCACCGAAGGGCGCCTCGGCGGCCAGGCCGAGGTCAAGGGCATCGCCGGCACCTGGAAGGACCTCACCGACTCCGTCAACTTCATGGCCGGCAACCTGACCGGACAGGTGCGCAACATCGCGGAGGTCACGACCGCCGTCGCCAACGGGGACCTCAGCAAGAAGATCACCGTCGACGTGCGCGGGGAGATCCTGCAGCTCAAGGACACCATCAACACGATGGTCGACCAGCTCCGCTCCTTCGCCTCCGAGGTCACGCGCGTGGCCCGCGAGGTCGGCACCGAGGGCAAGCTGGGCGGACAGGCGGACGTGCGCGGGGTGGCCGGCACCTGGAAGGACCTCACCGACTCCGTCAACTTCATGGCCGGCTCCCTGACCGTCCAGGTCCGCAACATCGCGGACGTGACCAAGGCGGTGGCCGCGGGCGACCTCACCAAGAAGATCACCGTCGACGTCAAGGGCGAGATCGCGGAGCTCAAGAACACCGTCAACACGATGGTGGACCAGCTCCGCTCCTTCGCTTCCGAAGTCACGCGCGTGGCCCGCGAGGTCGGCACCGAAGGCAAGCTCGGCGGCCAGGCGGAGGTCACGGGCGTGGCCGGCACCTGGAAGGACCTCACCGACTCCGTCAACTCCATGGCCTCCAACCTCACCGGCCAGGTGCGCAACATCGCCGCCGTCACCATCGCCGTGGCCAACGGCGACCTCAGCAAGAAGATCACCGTCGACGTGCGCGGGGAGATCCTCGAGCTGAAGGACACCATCAACACGATGGTCGATCAGCTCCGCTCCTTCGCCGCGGAGGTCACGCGGCTCGGGCGCGAGGTGGGCACGGAAGGAAAGCTCGGCGGCCAGGCCGTGGTGCCCGGGGTGGGCGGGGTCTGGAAGGACCTCACGGACAGCGTCAACTTCATGGCCTCCAACCTCACCACCCAGGTGCGCAACATCGCCGACGTCACCAAGGCCGTCGCCGCCGGCGACCTCACCAAGAAGATCACCGTCGACGTCAAGGGCGAGATCCTCGACCTCAAGAACACCGTCAACACGATGGTGGACCAGCTCTCCTCCTTCGCCTCCGAGGTCACGCGCGTGGCCCGCGAGGTGGGCACGGAAGGCAAGCTGGGCGGCCAGGCCGAGGTGAAGGGCATCTCCGGCACCTGGAAGGACCTCACCGACAACGTCAACTCGATGGCCGGGAACCTCACCGCGCAGGTGCGCGGGATCGCGCGCGTGGTGACCGCCGTCGCCAACGGGGACCTCAAGAAGAAGCTGATGCTGGAGGCCAAGGGCGAGATCGCGGCCCTGGCCGACACCATCAACGGCATGATCGAGACCCTGGCCACCTTCGCGGATCAGGTCACGACCGTGGCCCGCGAAGTCGGAGTGGAAGGGAAGCTGGGCGGGCAGGCCAGCGTGCCCGGGGCCGCCGGCACCTGGCGCGCCCTGACCGACAACGTCAACCAGCTCGCGGCCAACCTCACCACCCAGGTGCGCGCCATCGCCGAGGTGGCCACCGCCGTGACCAAGGGCGACCTGACGCGCTCCATCCAGGTGGAGGCCCTGGGCGAGGTGGCGTCCCTCAAGGACAACATCAACGAGATGATCCGCAACCTCCGCGAGACGACGCAGAAGAACGCGGAGCAGGACTGGCTCAAGGGCAACCTGGCCAAGTTCACGCGCATGCTGCAGGGCCAGAAGGACCTGCTCACGGTGGGCAAGCTCATCCTCTCCGAGCTCGCCCCCGTCGTCTCCGCCCAGCACGCAGTGTTCTACACGATGGACGCCGGCCTGGGCAGCGACCCCCGGCTCAAGCTGCTGGCCAGCTATGCCTTCAAGGAGCGCAAGAACGTCTCCAGCGGGTTCCACCTGGGGGAGGGCCTGGTGGGACAGGCCGCCCTGGAGAAGCAGCGCATCCTCCTCACCAACGTCCCGCCCGACTACGTCCAGATCTCGTCCGGCCTGGGCCAGGCCACGCCCCTCAACATCATCGTCCTCCCCATCGTGTTCGAGGGCGAGGTCAAGGCGGTGATGGAGCTGGCCTCCTTCGAGCGCTTCAACAAGACGCACCTCGCCTTCCTCGAGCAGCTCACGGAATCGATCGGCATCGTGCTCAACACCATCGAGGCCAACAGCCGCACGGAGGAGCTGCTCAAGCAGTCCCAGGGCCTCGCCCGCGAGCTGCAGAGCCAGCAGGAGGAGCTGCAGCAGACCAACGAGGAGCTGGAGGAGAAGGCGAAGCTCCTGGCCAGCCAGAACGCCGAAGTCGAGCGCAAGAACAAGGAGGTCGAGCAGGCGCGGCGGGCCCTCGAGGAGAAGGCGGAGCAGCTCGCCCTGACCTCGAAGTACAAGTCGGAGTTCCTGGCCAACATGTCGCACGAGCTGCGCACGCCGCTCAACAGCCTGCTCATCCTGGCCAACCAGCTCGGGGACAACCCGGACGGCAACCTCACCCCGCGCCAGATCGAGTTCGCGCGCACCATCCACAGCTCGGGCCAGGACCTCCTGGTGCTGATCAACGACATCCTGGACCTGTCGAAGATCGAGTCGGGCACGGTCACGGTGGAGGTGGGCGACCTCACCTTCGCGGACCTCACCGAGCTGGTCGCGCGCACGTTCAAGCACGTCGCCGAGTCCCGCCACCTCGACTTCCACATCGAGACCGATCCCGCCCTGCCCAAGACCATCCAGACCGATACCAAACGCCTGCAGCAGGTCCTGAAGAACCTCCTCGCCAACGCCTTCAAGTTCACGGAAAAGGGCTCGGCGACGCTGCGCATCCGTCCCGCGACGGGAGGCTGGAGTGCCGACCAGCAGATCCTCAACCAGGCGCGGTCGGTGATCGCGTTCGAGGTGACCGACACCGGCATCGGCATCCCCGCCGAGAAGCAGCAGATCATCTTCGAGGCCTTCCAGCAGGCCATGGGCGGTACCAGCCGCAAGTACGGCGGCACCGGCCTCGGCCTGGCCATCAGCCGCGAGATCTCGCGGCTGCTCGGGGGCGAGCTCAAGCTCGAGAAGAGCGCCCCCGGCGAAGGGAGCACGTTCGTGCTCTACGTGCCGCAGAGCTACACGCCCGGACCCCGGCCGCGCGCCTCCGCGGCCGCCAGCGCGGGCGCCGCCCGCCGCGCGGAGTCCCTCTACCGGCCGGTCACGCCCGCGGTCACGCGCAGCGAGATCGTGCTCTCCCCGTCGGAGCCGCTGCCGAGCGAGGACTTCGCGGACGACCGCGAGGACATCAAGCCCGGCGATCGCGCGCTCCTGATCGTGGAGGACGACCTCGCCTTCTCGCGTTTCCTCTACGACCTGGCCCACGAGAAAGGCTTCAAGGCCCTGGTCACGAGCCGGGGCGTGAACGCGCTGGCCCTGGCCCGCGAGCTCAAGCCGAGCGCGATCACCCTCGACATCAGCCTGCCCGACATCGACGGCTGGCGCGTGCTGGAGAGGCTGAAGGAGGACGCGGCCACCCGGCACATCCCGATCCACTTCATCTCCGTGGCCGACGAGCCGGAGCGCGCGCTCA
>WNFM01158541.1_pt1 | contig 39905 bp, 36 predicted proteins | sample 5400271 | NCBI WGS metagenome assembly WNFM01 (sample SAMN13153352, study PRJNA577476) | soil metagenome | isolation source: 60 cm saprolite on Douglas fir-dominated hillslope | place: USA:California | collected 2013-09-17
CGCGGTGTGGCTCACGTTCTTTTACACACTGTTGATCGCGCTTTTGATGGTCTCTCGGCTGCCGGTATTTTCCGGAAAACGTGTGGGAAAACGTGTGCCGCCGGAAATGGTGTTGCCGGTTTTTGTCACGGTCGTTTTGTTTTTTGCGTTGCTGGTGAGTTATCCGTGGCAGGTGCTCACCGTCGGCACGCTCGCTTATCTGGCTTGTCTGCCGCTTGGCTGGCTGTCCTATCGTGAATACCAACGCAAGGACACCACTGCTGCTACGACGACTGCCGATGCCGCATTTCCACACGAGGCCACGGTTGGCGGGGATGTTGAAAAAGACCGGCCGTCGCGCCTGAACTGACGTCAGTTCTTACCGAGCGGATAACCCGGCATAAGATCGTAGGGGTGCGCCCAGCCGGGCAGCGCCTTCACACGTTCAAGCCAGGAGCCAATTGCGGGATAGTTCTTGGCGAAGTCGAATCCGAATTCTTCGGACGGATAGTAAAGATAGCCGGCCATCGAAATATCGGCGATCGTTGGCTTGTCGCTGACAAGAAATTTCCGTTCGGTCAGCCGTTTGTTGACGATTGCAAGATTGGCGTCGATGCGGCCCTTCAGAAACGCAAGGACTACGGGATCGCCCGGCGGCTTTGCGAAGTTCTTTAAGAAACGAAATGGACCGAGGAAGCCATTGACCTTCTGATTATCGAAAATGATCCAGCGCAGCGCTTCGAGCTCCTCTTCGTCGCCTTCCGGCCTGAACCTGCCGGTTAGTTTCGAAAGATAAGTCAGGATCACGCCCGACTGGGTCAGCTTTTTCTGTCCATGAACCAGAACGGGCACTTCACCCATCTCATTCACGTCCGTTCGATATTCGGCCGTACGCTGAACGCCTTTTCCGAAAAAATCGATCCACACCGGCTGCCAGTCAGCATCGATCAGATTGAGCATTAGCGCGGCGCGATAGGCATTGCCGGATTGGGCAAAACAATAAAGCTGAAATTCGGCCATCGGATTTCCAATCGTAAATGCGTTCTAGCGGCTGAGTGCGACCGGCAGCCCGCTTGCTGATTGCCCCTCGAACCGGCCGCGATCGAGTTTGAACTGCGCCAGCGAATCATTTTCGCCATCTGAGATCGTAAGCGCGGGTGCTGGCCCCTTTCCATCCCCCAATCAGGGGAGTGGTCCCTTTTGATTTTCAGCGTGGCCTCTTTACGTCCGTTCGCGATATTCGGCCGTGAGATTTCCAATCGTAAATGCGTTCTAGCGGCTGAGCGCGACCGGCGTGCCGCTTGCTGATTGGCCTTCGAACCGGCCGCCATCGAGTTTGAACTGCGCCAGCAGCTCATTTTCGCTATCCGTGATCGTAAGTGAACCGCTCTCCATTGCCCAGTGTCGGCTCGTATAGAAATTGCCGGGGCAGCCGCCGTCCGGCGCGACGTTGCCATTGCGCGCGCCGGGTCCACCGCGGAATTCGAGACCACAGGAAGGAGCGTTCGGCGCGGACAATATCCAGCGGCCAGCGAGGGAAGCATCCGCAGGCGCCGGCGTCGGCGCGGATGAGCCTAATGATAACTGCTCGCCGGCGCAGCCCGTCAGCGTGAGGACGACAAGGACGCCTATTGCGGCCCTGACGGAGGTCATGTCCCGGCACGCCTCATTTCATGGTCGGGATCACGAATTCAGCGCCTTCTTTCGTGCCGGTCGGCCATCGGGAGGTGATGGTCTTGGTCTTGGTATAGAAGCGTATTGAATCCGGCCCGTGCTGGTTGAGATCACCAAATCCCGAGCGCTTCCAGCCACCGAAGGTGTGGTACGCGAGTGGGACCGGAATAGCGAAGTTCACTCCAACCATGCCGACTTGAACGCGATTGACGAAATCGCGCGCGGTATCGCCGTCGCGCGTGAAGATGGCGACGCCGTTGCCATATTCGTGCTCGGATGGCAGCCGTACGGCCTCCTCGTAGTCCTTGGCGCGAACGACAGACAGGACCGGGCCGAAAATCTCTTCCTTGTAGATCCGCATGTTCGGCGTCACATCGTCGAACAGGCAACCGCCCATGAAGTTGCCGTTCTCGTAGCCCTGAAGCTTGAAGCCGCGGCCATCGACGACCAGCTTGGCGCCCTCCTTGACGCCAACTTCGACATAATCCTTGACGCGGTTGAGCGCCGCCTTGGTTACCAGCGGCCCGTAATCGGCTTGCGGGTCGTTGGAGGGTCCGATCTTCAGACTTTCAACGCGCGGGATGAGTTTCTCGACCAGAATGTCTGCGGTTTTTTTGCCGACGGGCACGGCTACCGATACCGCCATGCAACGCTCGCCCGCCGAGCCGTAGCCTGCGCCGACCAATGCGTCGACAGCCTGGTCCATATCTGCGTCAGGCATCACGATCATATGGTTCTTGGCGCCGCCGAAACACTGCACGCGCTTGCCGTGCGCGCAGCCGGTTGAATAGATGTACTCGGCGATTGCAGACGATCCGACGAAGCCGATGGCCATCACGCGCGGATCGGTGAGCAGCGTGTCAACCGCTTCCTTGTCACCATTGACCACGTTGAGAATGCCGGCGGGCAGTCCGGCCTCGACCATTAATTCGGCGAGGCGCATCGGCACGGACGGATCGCGTTCCGACGGTTTAAGGATAAATGCATTTCCGCAAGCAATCGCCGGCGCAAACTTCCACATCGGAATCATCGCCGGGAAATTAAATGGCGTTATCCCTGCGACCACACCGAGCGGTTGGCGAACAGAATAGAGATCAATGCCGGGCCCGGCACCTTCGGTGAACTCGCCTTTTAGCAAATGCGGAATGCCGCAGGCGAACTCCACCACCTCGATGCCTCGCTGGATGTCGCCGCGCGCGTCGGGAATGGTCTTTCCGTGCTCGGAGGAGAGTAGCTTGGCAAGCGCGTCAGCTTCTTTCTGAATGAGCTCGAGAAACTTGAACATGACTCGGGCGCGACGTTGCGGATTCGTCGCCGCCCAACCCGGTTGTGCCGCCGCGGCGTTGGCAATGGCGTGTTCGACCTCGGAGTGTTTGGCGAGCGCAACCTTCGCCTGGACCTCGCCGGTGTTGGGATCGAAGACATCGCCGAACCGCCCGGAGCCGCCCTTTACTGTCTTGCCGCCTATGAAATGGCCGATCTCACGCATGGGTCGCACTCCTCCGCTTCTTTTTATGGCCCGGAACGGGGACTATTGGTCATTCGGCGCCGGTTTTGTAGCAATTTTTGAAGTTTTTCAGCGGCGGGCCGCGGTTGGCGGGCCCTTCCGAGCGTTTTTCTTTCACGAACGGTTAGCCTTTACCCCCTCTTAACAGCGCCAGTCTAGGGTCGTTACGGGAAGCGTTTGTTCCGGGAATGCGTACGCGTTGGGTGGGAAGTAATGGATATTGCGACCGGTCTAGGTCTGCTGTGCGGTGTCGCTGTCGTCGGCCTCGTGATTATGATGGGCGGCGACCTGCAGATGTTCGTCAGCGAACATGCATTCATCGTTATTTTCGGCGGGTCCTTCGCTGCCACGCTGATCCGCTTCCCGCTTGCCTCTATTTTTCACGGGCTGCCGCTGGGCGCCAAGTTCGCCTTCACATTGCGGCGTATGAGCCAACGCGAATTGGTCGATGAATTGGCGGGCTTGGCCGAGATTGCCCGCAAGTCGGGGCCGATTGGCCTGGAAAAGGTCGAGATCGAAGATCCCTTCCTCGCCAAAGGTGTCCGCTTCGTCGCGGACGGTTACGACGGCAATTTCATCCGCGACAATCTTGAGCGCGACCGCGACAACTTCCTCACCCATCTTGACGAGGGCCAGAAGATCTACCGCGCGGTCGGCGACTGCGCGCCAGCTTTCGGCATGATCGGTACCTTGATCGGCATGGTGCAGATGTTCGCCAACATGACCGACCCGTCGAAGCTCGGTCCGTTCATGGCGGGCGCACTTTTGGCGACTTTCTACGGTGCAGCTCTGGCCAACATGTTCTGCTTGCCGATCGCCGACAAGCTGCATCTCAAGCTGGTGGACGAGGAAATCAACCGTACTTTGATCATCGACGGCATCTTGATGATCCGTGAAGCGAAAAGTCCGACTTTGGTGCGCGAGATGTTGCTCGCTTACCTGCCCGAGAAGCATCGCCACACTGAAGAAGACGTGGAAAAAGAGGAAGAGGCGGAGCCAGTGGCCGCATGATGCGGCTCGGTTCCGAGCCATAGAAAATGGCCAGGCGCAAGGATGCAGGTCACGGCGGCGGTCACGGGTGGTTCGTTACCTTCGCCGATCTGATGGGCTTGTTGGTCAGCTTTTTCGTGATGCTGGTTGCCTTTTCCACGCAAGACCAAGCCAAGCTTCAGGTTGTTGCCGGTTCGATGCGCGACGCCTTCGGCGTCCAGGATCGCGTGCGATATTCCGGCATCATCGAAGTTCTCGGCTTGCCGACGCGTCCCAGGCTCAAAAATTCGGCGCATATCGATCCCGCGGAGGCTTCAGCCACACCGTCGCCGGAGGACAGCGACCGTCAGCGCACTTTTGGCGCCCGCTTCAAGGAAGATCGCAAATTCTCGCTTGCGTCCGCTTCGTTACGGCAAGCCTTGCAGGAAATGCCGGAGATCAGCGATATTTCGAAGCACATAATGCTCGAGGAAACAAAGCAGGGGCTCAACATCGAGATCGTCGATCAGGACGGTCGTTCGATGTTCCCGGATGGAGCCAAAGAGCCATTCGAGCGCACCAGAAAAATAATTCAGAAGATCGCGCCGCAGCTCAAAGCGATGCCGTATCGGCTTTCGATTGTTGGACACACCGCTTCCAGCAAGGTGCCCTCGAAGCCGGGCTACGGTCCATGGGAACTATCGGCCGACCGCGCCAATGCCGTTCGTCAGATTCTGGACGCAGAAGGTGTGCCACCCGGGAATATCTTCATGGTGGCGGGGAAGTCCGACACCGATCCGCTGTTCCCGGACGACCCTTCCATGTCGCCGAACCGCCGCGTTACCATCACTTTGATGCGGGAAGAGCCGCCGCTGCCGGAGAATTTGACGCCCTGACCATGTACAACCGCGGGTCGGCCTAACCGATTCAGAAAAAAGCGCGGTATTCTCCAGCCCACCACAATGATATAAGGCCCGCCTTCAATTCGAGCAGCGCGGACCACAGCTAATTTCAATGAGTGACGGCGCGAAAGAAATGACGGCCGCGCATACAGGCCAAGACGCGCCTCCGGGACTTTTCGCTCTCGCGCTCGGCAGCGTCGGGGTCGTCTACGGCGACATCGGGACAAGCCCTCTCTACGCCTTTCGCGAAGCGGCAATCGCTGCCAGCACGAATCATGTTGTTACACGGGGCATCGTGCTCGGTGTGCTTTCGCTCATCGTCTGGGCCCTCATCATAACGGTGACCCTCAAATACGTCCTCATCCTGCTGCGCGCCGACAACAACGGCGAGGGGGGCACGCTTTCGCTGACAGCGCTGGCAACGCGCGCGCTTGGCAGGCGGACCGCATTCGTCTTCATCCTCGGTGTGATCGGTGCTTCCATGTTTCTGGGCGACTCCGTGATTACTCCGGCAATTTCGGTGTTATCCGCAGTCGAGGGGCTGAAACTTGCAAGTCCGGCGTTCGGCGAATTTGTCGCGCCACTCACGGTCATCATTCTGATTGGGTTATTTGCTGCCCAGAGCCGAGGAACCGCCAAGGTGGCGGCGATGTTCGGCCCGATCATGGTCGTCTGGTTTTTGTCGATCGCAGTCGCAGGCGCCTTGCATATCCGCGACGATCCAACCGTTCTTGCCGCCATCAACCCGTATTACGGCATTGAGTTTCTTGTGCATCACGGCGCAATCGGCTTGGTCACGCTCGGCGCAGTATTCCTGGTCGTCACCGGGGGCGAGGCGCTTTACGCCGATCTCGGCCATTTCGGGCGTAAGCCCATCCAGATCGCCTGGCTCAGTCTCGTCCTGCCTGCGCTTTTGATCAATTACTTTGGACAAGGCGCAAAAGTGCTGGCCGACCCGGGGGCGATCGAAAATCCGTTTTATCGCCTCGTGCCAGAGACCCTCCTGTTGCCAATGGTCGTGCTGGCAACTGCTGCAACGGTGATTGCAAGTCAGGCAGTCATCACAGGTGCCTATTCACTCGTGCACCAGGCTATCCAGCTTGGCTTGTTGCCACGGCTCGCCATCCTGCACACCTCGGCTTCGCACGTTGGCCAGATCTACATTCCGCGCGTGACGGTCGCGTTGATGATCGGGGTTCTGCTGTTGGTTGGATTATTCCGGACCTCGAGCGCGCTTGCTTCCGCGTACGGCATTGCGGTCGCGACAACCATGGTGGTCGATGGGCTCCTTGCCTTTGTGGTGATCTGGAGAGGTTGGCGCTGGCCTCTCTGGCAAACCTTGCTCCTCATCGCGCCTTTTGTCGTCGTAGACGTAATTTTCTTCTCTGCCAACTTTCTCAAATTGTTCGAAGGTGCGTGGGCGCCGCTTCTGTTTGGCGCAAGCATGGTCCTTTTGATTTTGACCTGGCGTCGTGGCACCGGAATTTTGATCAACAAAACCCGGCGCACGGAAGTGCCGCTCGACACCTTATTTCGCAGTTTGGAGAAAAAGCCGCCGCATTTTGTGCCGGGCACAGCCGTCTTCCTCACCAGCGATCCGGGGTTCGCGCCGACGGCGTTGCTGCACAATCTCAAGCACAACAAAGTGCTCCATGAGAGCAATGTGATTCTCACGATCATCACCGCGGACACGCCGCGCGTGCCCGAAGAAGATCGGGTATTGATCACTCCGATGTCGAAGCACTTTTCTCGCGTATCGCTGAAATTTGGCTACATGGAACAGCCGAACGTGCCGAAGGCACTTGCGATCGCGCGCAAGCACGGCTGGCAATTTGACATCATGTCGACGTCGTTTTTCCTGTCGCGGCGCGCGCTCAAACCGTCAGCGAAGTCGGGGATGCCATCCTGGCAGGATCATCTCTTCATCGCGCTGGCGCGGTCGGCGAGCGACGCGACCGACTTCTTCCAAATTCCGACTGGAAGGGTGGTCGAGGTCGGCACCCAAGTGACGGTGTAATCTTGATGTCTGCACTGCAAAAATGCGCGCGATCGATCTCCTTCGTTCACTAACTCATTGATTTACTGACGAAATACTAGCTCCATCCTGCAATTTTCGCATGGCTCGAGATGCTGAATTGCGCAAATGCGTATGCCGGACCGGTAGCCTCGGCGTTATAAGCCGCGACCCACCGACATTTTGCATTGCAAAAAAGCAAAACATTCAGGCCAACACTCCATGTCACAAAGGATTGCCGCCGCCGGCGGCAGCTCGGTCGCAGCCCATGACGGCGGCGAAGCGGTCGCGAAAACCAGCTTCTGGGCGCTGACGCTCGGGAGCATTGGCGTGGTGTATGGCGATATTGGTACCAGCCCGCTCTATGCCTTGCGCGAGGCGGTTTTGGCAGCGACTGGGTCTGGCAACGCCGTCAGCGAGCCCATCGTCCTCGGCATCCTGTCGTTAATTCTCTGGGCTCTGTTTTTGGTAGTCACTGCCAAATACGTGCTCATTTTGTTGCGCGCCGACAACAAGGGTGAGGGTGGCACGCTTGCTTTAATGGCCCTTGCTTCCCGGTCGCTCGCGCGCGGCGGCGGCATTGTCATCCTGCTCGGCGTAATCAGCGGCGCGCTGTTTTATGGCGATGCAATCATTACTCCGGCACTCTCGGTGCTTTCGGCGGTCGAAGGTCTGAAAGTCGTGACACCGGCATTCGACGCCTATGTAGTCCCGCTGACGGTTCTCGTTCTCGTCCTGCTGTTCATGGTTCAGTCGCGCGGCACCGCGAGCGTCGCCACTTTCTTTGGTCCAATTACACTTTTCTGGTTTGCAGCCATTGCGGCGGCGGGCATCTGGCATGTTACAAAAAATTTGACGGTGCTGCTCGCGTTCAATCCCTGGTACGGAATCAGTTTTCTCCTCCATCACGGCATCGTCGGATTTTATACGCTCGGCGCCGTGTTCCTGGTCGTGACCGGTGCGGAAGCGCTCTACGCGGATCTCGGTCATTTCGGCCGCGGCCCGATTCGATTTGCCTGGCTGGTCATTGTGCTGCCCGCACTCATTCTCAACTATCTCGGGCAGGGCGCATTGGTCTTGGCCGATCCGAAGTCTGTCGAGAATCCATTCTTCCTGCTTTTCCCGGATTGGGCCCTGCTGCCGATGGTGATACTTGCCACCGCCGCCACTGTGATTGCGAGCCAGGCAGTGATCACCGGCGCCTATTCGCTCACGCGCCAGGCGATTCAGCTCGGCCTGCTGCCGCGCCTGGAAATCCGCCACACATCGGAATCGCTATTCGGACAAATCTATATGCCACGGGTGAACACGCTGCTGCTGATCGGCGTACTTCTGCTGGTGGCGCTGTTTCGTTCTTCAAGCGCCCTCGCTTCCGCCTATGGCATTGCGGTTACCGGGACTATGGTCGTAACAGCCATGATGTCGATCATCGTCATACGACGGGTCTGGCACTGGCCTTTGATCGCGGCGCTGGCACTGATGCTGCCGTTCCTGTTCATCGATTTAACGTTCCTTGCCGCCAACCTCCTCAAGATTGTCGAAGGCGGCTGGATGCCGCTGGCGCTCGGCGCTCTGGTGATGGCCGTGATGTACACATGGCGGCGCGGCAGCCGGCTGCTGTCAGAAAAAACGCGCCGCCAGGAAACGCCGCTCGAATCATTGGTCAAAAGCCTGGAAAAGAACCCGCCGGCGCGCGTGCCGGGAACCGCAGTGTTCCTCACCAGCGACCCGGTGAGCGCCCCGACCGCACTATTGCACAGTCTCAAACACTACAAGGTCTTGCACGAGAAGAACGTCATTCTCACCATCGAGACCGCGGACACTCCGCGGGTCGACCCGGCCGAGCGCGTCCGCATCGCGCAGGTGGGCAAAACCTTCTCGCAGGTGGTGCTGCGCTTCGGCTTTATGGAAACGCCGAACGTTCCGAAGGCGTTGGCGATTGCCCGCAAGCTCGGATGGCAGTTCGACATCATGTCGACGTCGTTCTTCCTGTCGCGCCGGGCACTCAAGCCCGCGGCCCATTCGGGCATGCCGCATTGGCAAGACCGCTTGTTTATCGGGCTTACCCGGGTCGCGAACGATGCCACCGACTATTTCCAAATCCCCACCGGTCGCGTGGTGGAGGTCGGTACGCAGGTGACGATTTAGAAATGGATTCACGAAAAGACTGGTGCAGCACGCCGAATTTCCGGCTAAAACTGGCTATTATTGGGTAACGGAGTTTCGGTAATGGCCGACGAAATGCCGCGCGCCGATGAGGTAACGAACCTCACGCCCGAGCAGGTCGCCGCGGGATTGCGCGCCGGTCGAATGTTACTTGTCGATGTGCGCGAACCGAACGAGACTTCGGTTGAAAGTTACCCTGATGCGGTGATCGTGCCGCTGTCGTGTTTCGACCCGGCCGCGATTCCCGATCCACAGGGCAAACAAGTCGTGTTTGCTTGCCGATCCGGGCGGCGCTCTATCACCGCTTCGGTTGCGGCGCAGGACGCGGGATTTCCATATAGCGCGCATCTTGCCGGCGGCATTATCGCCTGGAAGGCGGCCGGCCTTCCGACCAAAACCTGAATCACCGCATCGATCCGAGGCTTCCTATGCGCCGCGCTTTGAGAATCGCTGCTCTGGCCGTCAGCCTGGGCGCCGTCGGTGTCGCCGCGGCTGACGCGCAGCGCCCGCGCGTGGTCAATGTCTACAACTGGTCGGATTACATCGACCCGAAAGTCCTTGAGAACTTCACCAAGGAGACCGGCATCAAAGTTCAGTACGACACTTTTGACGCCAATGAGACTTTGGAAACCAAATTGCTCGCCGGAAAATCCGGCTATGACGTCGTTGTGCCAACCGCCTATTTTCTCGAGCGGCAAATCAAGGCCGGCGTCTTCCAGAAGCTCGACAAAAGCCGGCTCAAGAATCTCGGTAATGTTTGGCCGGATATCGCCAAGCGGCTCGCGGTCTATGATCCGGGCAATCAGTACGCCGTCAACTATATGTGGGGCACCACCGGTATCGGCTACAACGTGAAAGCGATGCGCGAGCGGCTCGGCCCCAGCGGTACGATTGACAGCTGGGATATCGTATTCAAGCCGGAGAATCTGGCGAAGTTTAAAAACTGTGGCATCCACATGCTCGACTCCGCCGACGACATCATGCCGGCGGCGCTGCACTATCTCGGTCTCAATCCGAATTCCACTGATCCGAAAGATCTAGAGAAGGCGGGCGAGCTCTTGATGAAAATCCGATCGCTCGTGCGAAAATTTCATTCGTCGGAATATCTGAACGCTTTGGCCGGAGGGGAAATCTGCCTTGTGGTCGGCTGGTCCGGTGACATCAAGCAGTCGCAGCGGCGCGCTGCGGAGGCCAAGAATGGCGTCGAGATCGGCTATTCCATTCCGAAGGAGGGCGCACAGATGTTTTTCGACAATCTCGCCATTCCGAAGGATGCGGCCCACGTCGCCGAAGCGCACGCCTTTATCGACTATCTGTTACGGCCTGAGGTCGCGGCGAAAAACAGCAATCTGGTCGCTTATGCCAACGGCAACCTGTCGAGCCAGAAATTCATCGACAAGACGGTGCTGGACGACAAGAGCGTCTATCCTGACGCCGCGACCATGAGCGGGCTCTACACCGTCGGCGCGCGTGATCAGAAGGTGCAGCGCCTGCTGAACCGGCTGTGGACGAAAATCAAGACCGGGCACTGATCGGCCGCTGATCGTTCGGCCGCCATCGGCGGTGCAGCCACAGCCATTGTTCCGGGTGCTCGCGGATCCACCCTTCGATTACGGTGGTGATGATCTGCATCGTGCCGGCGACATCGACTTTGCCCTCGGTATCGCGCGCAGGAGTGATCGCGTCGGTCATTTCGCCGCGGAAGCGGTGCTCGGGGAGGCGAATGATACGGGCGCCATGGATGGGGCAGTCGAAATGGCGCGCGAGCCGCGCGATCAGGGGATTGGCCACGGTGCGTTGCCCGAAGAAAGTCACCGGCACGCCGCGTACGTAATACTGGTCGACCAGCATGCCGACGTGCGCGCCGCGTTTGATCGCCTCCGCCATCTTCACAGGGGCATCGAGCCCGGTCGAGATCAGTTCGCCCATGCTGGCGGTGCGAGTCTGGCGCAGCCATTCGTCGATGCGCGCGACATTGGGACGGCGATAAAGCACCGCACTATCGAGTTTGTATGTGGCGGCGCAGATCGCAGGCAATTCCCAATTGCCGAGATGGGCGGCAAACACGAGCGCCGGCTTGCCGTCGTATAGCAAGTCACGAAACCGCTCGATATCGCCGTCCAAAATTTCAATGCGCCCCCGGCGCTGTGGATTTTCGGGGTCAAAATCCCATAGCCGGTCGAGATGGGCGAATTCGGCGCCCATGCGGCCCAGATTGTCCCAGCAGCCGCGCAGGATCGTGTCGATCTCGACGTCAGATTTTTCCGGGAATGCGGCCTTGAGATTGGCGCGCCCGATTCGATTTTCAGGAAGCCAGGGGCCGATCGTACGTGTTGTCCATCCAGCGACATCGGCCATCTTGTCGGGATTGGTCAGGCGCAAAGCTTTGATCAGCCCGATCACAAACGCGGCTATGAGCGCATCGATTGCGCGCTTGAAACCGCGCCGCAGGCGCCGGGTTATCCGCCTCATCGCAATACGACCGTGTTTACATGGCGCATGGTCTTTTCCGAAAGCCGGTCCCTACTTTTCGGGATCATGCGCTAGAAATTCACGATGACTTTGCCGAACACCTGCCGGCTTTCTATCCGTTCCAGACCCCGCTCGAACTCGGCCAGCGGCACTTCGGTATCGATGATCGGCGCCATGCCCGCAGCGATCTTTGACAGGCTGTCGCGGATATTGCGCATCGACGCACCGAACGACCCGAGTATCTTGTATTGCTGTTGGAACAACTGCATCAAGTTGATAGTCACGGTTGGGCCGGCGGTGGAGCCGCAAGTGACAAGCCGCCCACCGCGCTTGAGGCAGAGGAGGGAAGCGTTGAAGCCCTCTCCGCCGACGTGTTCGAACACAACGTCGACGCCTTTTTTTGCGGTGAGCTTGCGGGTGACACCCTCGAAGCGTTCGGTTTTGTAGTTGATGACATGATCGGCGCCGAGGGCCTTCGCCTTCTCCGCCTTGGCGTCGTCGCCGACGGTTGTGATGACGGTGCAGCCGAGCGCTTTCGCCATTTTGATCGCGACCGACCCGATGCCGGAGCCGCCGGCGTGCACAAGGATCGTCTCGCCGGGTTTAAGTTTGGCATTGTCGAACAGCATGTGTTCGACGGTACCGAACGCAATCGGCGCGCATGCGGCATCACGCAACGAAACGCCCGTAGGCACGGGGATGACCAGTCGCGCCGGTAAATTGATCAGGTCGCGCGCGAACCCGTCGATGTGGAAGCCCATAATGCCTTTGACGTTCTCGCATAAATTGTCGCGGCCTTCGCGGCAGGCGGCACAATGGCCGCACGTCATCGCGCCATACATCACCACTTTGTCGCCGGGCTTAAAGCCCGTGACGCCATTGCCGATAGAGGCGATTTCGCCGGACGCCTCGGCGCCGACCACCAACGGCAACTGCCGCCTGGCGAAAGCCATTCCGCGAAAGCCCCATAGGTCAAGATGATTGAGTGCGACTGCTTTGATGCGGATTTGCACCTCGCCCGCGCCGGGCGGCGGAGGAGCTGGCACATCGGCAAGTTCCAACTTGCGATCGGCGATCAGTCTCAACGTGCGCATGTGAATTGGCTCGCTCGCCCGTCAGGCGGGCTCGAGCCCCATCACCAACGAAACGTTCTGGCCGCCAAAACCGAATGAATTCGAAATAGCGTGGCGCAAGCGCGCATCGCGTGCCTCGTTAGGTACGACGTCAAGCGGGATTGCGGGATCGGGTATTGCGTAATTGATGGTGGGTGGGATGCGCTGGTGCTGCAGCGTGAGCAGCGTGAATACGGCCTCCACCGCGCCGGCCGCCGATAGCGTATGGCCGATCATGGATTTGTTGGAAGAAATCGGCAGGCTTTTCATGCGTTCGCCAAATACGGTCGCGCAGCCGAGATATTCCATCTTGTCATTTTCCGGCGTACTCGTGCCGTGCGCGTTCACATAATCGATGTCGTTCGGAGTCAGAGCGGCGTCCTTGATGGCGTGGACGATACAGCCGACGATCGGCTTGCCGTCTGGGCTCGAACGGGTGCGATGAAAGGCATCTGTCATCTCGCCGCAGCCTTCGAGCACACCGAGAATTGTTGCGCCGCGCGCCTTGGCGGCGTCGTAACTTTCCAGCACGAGTGCGCCGGCGCCCTCGGCCATAACAAAACCGTCGCGGTTTTTTGAGAATGGCTTGGCCGCGGATTGCGGCACGTCGTTGCTGGTTGAAAGCGCGGACAGCAGCGAAAACCGGATCACCGCCTCGGGATTGATCGAACCATCGGTGCCGATGCAAAGGGCAGCGGTGGCTTCGCCGCGGCGAATTGCCTCGACGCCGAGTTGAATTGCGGTCGCGCCTGAAGCGCATGCAGTGGAGAGCGAAATCGGGGAGCCCAGTGTCCCAAACTTGTCCGCTAAATTATCGGCGACCGAACCGAGGAGGAAACGTTGGTGATAATCTGGAAACTCTGCGCTCACGCGCAGCATGTCGGCATAGGTGACTTTATCGTTTGCGCCGGATTTGGCGCCAATTTTGAGGCGCTGCGGCCAATCCATTTCAATCGGCGGCACCGCCAGAAAAAGTGGGCCGGGGAATTGACCAGCCGAGCCAAGGGCGGATTGCGTAATCGCTTCCTCGGCTGCGAGCTCAGCGAACGATTCCGTTAATGCAGCCGCGCAAGGTTGGGGTGGCAGAAAATCAATGGTCCCTGCGATACGCGTTTTCAGCCCGTCGGTGGGAAAACGCGTGATGGTCTTGATGCCGGATTCGCCGGCAGTAAGCTTTGCCCAATTCTCGGTTTTACCGGCACCGAGCGAAGTGACGACACCGAGGCCGGTGACCACCACAATCGGCCGTCCCAATTTGTCCTTGCCCGCTGCCATTTTTTTCTCCTTAGCTGGCCCGATCGACCAGCGCGAGGCCTTCGCCCCGCCAATGTCCGACGCCGGTCACCAGGATTTGGCTCAAAGCCCCGTTAATCGGCTTTTCGAGCCCCGTCGTGTCGCAAGCTGGAAATAGACTACCATGTCCCAACGCGATCGTGGCCAAGGCAATATTCATGGCGAACTGAGGCTCCAACCCGTGTCCGAGATATGAGCCCGTAGCGCGAACGGCAAGGTCGGCATGACTTTCCAAAAAGGTACGTTCCTCGGCGGTTGCTGGATTGGCACCGGTTGCGCCGGACAAGATTGCCATATGGCCGATATTTATTTTTTCTTTGATTCGATCCCATAATCGGGACAGCGTTTGAGTAACCGTGCCCGGCTGGCGGTTGGCGCGGTCCGAGACGACCGCGGTCAGGCGGGCGAGCGGTTTAGCGCCACGCTTTTCAGCATGATCGCGCGCTTCGATGACCAGAAAAGCGCCGAGCGACGCCATGGCAAAACCGCCCTTGCCGTCGTGACGTTCCCACACCTGCGTAAACTTGTTCTTCAGTGCGAGGCCGGCAAACTCATAGAGCATGAGTAAGTCCGGCCGCTCGCCGTTATAAGAGCCGCCCACCAAGCCGATATCGCTTTGTCCGGCACCAATGCGCGCATGTGCGATCCGTACCGCGTCGATGCCGGCAGATTCCTCGCCCATAAAAGTACGCGAGGAGCCGGTCACGCCGTGCACAATCGAGATGTTGCCAGCCAGCAGGTTGGAAAGCTGTGCCAGGAATAATGTCGGGCGAAGATCGCTCATCAGCCGTTCATTGAGAAACGCCGCCGGATTTGCGGCGTGCTGTATGCCGCTCAGAATATTGGAATCCACCGTCAAATCGCGTTCGCCGCCGCCGGCGGCAACGATCATGTCCATTTTGGAAAGGATATCGGTGTTGCCCTTCACGCCGGCGGAATCGAGGGCAAGGCCGGCAGCATAGGTGCCGATGCGCTGCCAGTTTTCCATCTGGCGCTGATCGCCTTTCTTGGGGATTTGTGCGTCGAAACTAATCGGCGCCAGTGGATGGACCACGAAGGGCGCGAACGTGGTTGCATCCGCGCTTGGGCGCGCTTCCATCAACTTCTGCCAATGCGCGTCAGGCCCTTCACCGAGGCATGAAATAATTCCAATGCCGGTGATCCAGACCTCCCTGGAGCTCTTAGCCATCGGCCGGCACCTCGGCCGGGAAGCCGACGCGGGCGGCGGTTTCCCGCACACGCATTTTCATTTCATCGTTGGGAAAATCGAGCACGCGAAGCGTCAGTGTCGCGTCACAGATTTGTTTGCCGTCGAGTGCGATGCTTGCCTCGGTGACGGCGTAACCGGAACCTTCGTGAGACAGCTTTGCATCCACCAACAGCTTTTGGCCAGGCGTGACAAACATGCGAAACTTGGCATCTTTGACGGCCGCCAAAAATGCCATGCGGTTAAAACGATTCACAGCCACCACAAGCCACCCCGAGGTCTGCGCCATGGCCTCGATCAGAAGCACACCGGGCATCAACGGGAACCCGGGGAAATGTCCCTCGAAGATTGTGCTTGTGATTGGAACCGTCGCCTCGGCTCTGATTTTGCAGTCGGCGGTGCTGAGGTCGACGATCCGGTCGATCAGCTGAAAGTACTCCAGACGCATGTGACCGCGCTTCAAGCCCCTTTGGCAGCGACGAGCTCGTCGATGCGGGCGCTCAGGTTCTTAAGCACAAAGTATTGGTCGGTCGTGGCTTTGCCGTCATTGACCTCTTGCGTCCACTGCTCCAGCGGCAGCTTGATTCCAAACGCTTTGTCGATAGCGAAGGCGATATCCAGAAAATCGAGGCTGTCGATGCCAAGATCGTTAATTGCGTGGCTTTCCGGCTTGATGGAGTCGCGCGGAATGTCGCAGGTTTCGGCGATGATATTGGCGATGGTGTCAAACGTCGAAGACATCGGTAACTCTCTGGTTGATTTGGGGTTCTGGGCGAGCGGGCGGCCAACGCGCCCAGGCCGCGCCATAGCCCCCTCCATCTGCACTTCCACGGCAAGCGATTGGCTGCCCGTATAGCGAAGCAGCGGGACAAGTTCAATGGCGACGGCCACTTAGCGGCCCGTTTGCGGGTTTGCAGGCTGGGGACTGCGTTTCGGGAGCCGAATCCCTCTACCAGCGTTCTTTCGTGAATTCGACCGGGCTGCAACCCCGTCGTCCCGAGAGTACGCAGTCCTGGTTCTTGCGCATCGACGCCATGGTATCGGCGAGCCAGACTCCCGCGCCGATCAGCGCGACTACAAAAATAAATGCCGCGATGTTCACGATCATGCGATGCCCGTAATCGTCCGACCCTTCGTCGCGCTCGTATTTCGCGAGATCTTCGACGGGGGCGGTTGCGGGCGGTCGCGGGCGGGCGCCGCCGCGCCGGAAACTGACTACGCGATGGTCGCTGTCGGGAGAAGAAGAGTTCCGATCAGGCATGAGCCAGCATAACATGTCTGGTGTGGACATTCGACTCTCGGCGCAAACATGTAACGAGGAAAGGCATAGCAGCATTTCCAAAAATTAATGCACCAAAGGCCTTCCACCCATGTCATTACGAACCCTTGGTTTCGGACAGCACGATGAATAAACGTTTCCGCAAATGTGCCGCTCGTCCGCATTACAGTTCAGGAGTTCATCAATGAAGCGCGGCGTGCTTGTCGCCGCGTTCGTTTTTGCCCTATGGGCGACTGCGCCGGTGCACGGCGAGGACGTCACCGTCGGCGGCTTGAAAATTTCTGCCGCGTGGGCACGCGCAACCCCTAAAGCCGCTCCTGTCGGTGGCGGCTATTTGACGATCACCAATAACGGTACCGCGCCCGATCGTCTGGTTGGCGGTTCGTCGGACGTGAGCAGCCGCTTCGAAATCCATGTGATGGGCATAGACAACGGGATCATGAAGATGCGGCCGGTTGCAGCCGGCCTTGAAATCAAGCCGGGACAAACAATCGAATTTAAACCTGGCGGCTACCACCTGATGTTCGTCGGGTTGAACAAGCCCCTCGAACAGGGACAACACATCAAAGCGACTCTGCAATTCGAAAAAGCCGGTAACGTCACCGTCGATTTCGTAATCGAAGGGATCGGTGCGCAAACCGGTGGTGGTTCGTCGATACCCGGCGGGATGCAGATGCAACACGGTCACTAATCATCGTTGCACCAATTGCTGCGTAAAATCAGTCCATTGTCGATCCACACCATTAGTTAAGGCAGTTCCGGCTATTAGTCCGTCTTAATTCAAGTTCCGGTGGCGGACGATGACACACGATCCGAGTGATGAGGTCCCGCGAATTTCCGATCCGCATGAGTCGGAAACTATTGCGGTCTCGATCGATGAGGCCTTGGCCAATAATTGGGTCGACATCTGGTACCAGCCGAAGATCGATCTCAAGCGTAAATGCTTGGCCGGCGCGGAAACGCTCGTGCGCCTGCATCATCCGCAAGCCGGTCTTCTGTGGCCGGAGGATTATCTCAACCTGCTCGATGAAGATGACCTGGCGACACTGGTTGAACACACGCTGCGCACCACATTGCGCAACTGGAGTACTTTCGACGAGGCAGGGTTCGGCTTGCGCCTTGCCATCAACGTGCCGGCAACGATGCTATCGAGGTTGCCCGTCAAAGCGCTCATCGCGGAGCACTGCGCGGGGTCAAAGAACTGGCCGGGGCTGATCCTGGAAGTGACCGAAGATCAGATCGTTCGCGACATCGCACTCACAAGAAAGATAGCGACCGAGCTTAAGGCCTCCCGGGTGGAAATTGCGATCGATGATTTCGGCGCCGGCTTTTCATCATTCTCCAGCCTGCGGGATTTGCCGTTCGCCGAACTCAAGCTTCACGGCTCGTTCGTGAAGAACTGCGCAGTCGACGTCACCAATGCCGCAATTTGTCAAACTGCAATTGATCTCGCTCATCGCTTTGGAAGCATGGCGGCCGCGAAGGGGATCGACAGCATCGCCGACCTTCAGGCTTTGATGGTGATGGGCTGCGACTTCGGTCAAGGCATGCTGGTGGCACCGCCGATGCCGCAGGACCGTTTTCTTGAGGCGTTGCAGCAGCACATGAACAGGCCGGGTGCGTCTCAGCCGCAAACCGACGAGAAAGCGGAACGCATCGCGTAGGCCCGCCGTTCGCTCATTGGCCGCGTTTTATAATTTCACCGATCGGAAACAATTTCGGCGCTGCTGCGTTTCCTGAGCCAGGGGGAAACCAGGAGGCTGAGAATGAAAAAGGTCGTTCTATGCGCGGCCGTCGGTGCGTTGCTCGTTGGCGCTATTCCGGCGTCGGCGCAGGTTGTGGTTCGCGACCGTGACGATGTCGTGGTTCGCGAGCATCAACATATGGATCGCGGGCATCATTACGGTTGGTATAAGCATCACGCCGAATGCCGAGCGGTCCGCGTGCGCACGCATCTGCCGAACGGGACCGTCGTCGTGAAGACGCGGCGCGACTGTTAAGCACGTTAAAAATAAGTCCCGGCGTGAGTACACGCCGGGACTTAATGCGTGCCCGTTTTCTATTTTGATTCCGGGAAGGCCAGTTTTTCATTTTCAGGCGGCAGCATCCGGAAAACATTGAGCGTCATCGAAACCAGCACGTAGTAACCGAGGATGCCGACCAGCTCGACAGTGGCTGCTTCGCCAAGAAGCGATTGCACCATTTTGTAGGTTCGATCCGCTACGCGTCTGGTCTTGTAGAGCTCTTGCACAAAATCGTAGATCGCACGCTCGTCTCTTGGCGCAGATTTGGGTTTTCGGCCCAAACGTAGTTCCTCGATCGTCTTCGGCTTGACGCCGCTTTTTTCGGCCATCGGCGCGTGCGCAAACCATTCATATTGGGCGCGCCACAAGCGGGCCGTACAGAGAATGGCGAACTCCGACAGCCGCGGGGGCAATGCGGTCCCATAGCGGCAATGGGCGCCGAGTTTTTGCGCTAGCTCACCGAATTCGGGGGCGTGCATCCAGACCGCAAAAGGCCCGCGAGGTGTAATCGAGGCGCCGCGCGGTCCGGCGCGCAGGCTGGCGAGAAGGGCGCGTTGCGCGTCGATCATTTGCGTTTCGTCGATCAGGGCGAGGCGTGGCGCGGGGCGCTTAGGCATAGGGAAGTCCTTGGATTGGGGGGCGAGGACGAGGCGGTGAGGTCCCGCGGACATTATAGCCAAAAACAGGCTCCGCTACGGCCCAAACCCAAGCCCAAGCCTAAGCCTAAGCCCAGACCCAAGAGCGCGGTATGAGCGCGGTATGAATGAGACGAGGGGGGAATGGAACGCTATTGAACGACCGCAGTCACTTTCATGAGCCCACGGTCCGTCATGCGCAGTGCTTTGGCGGCAGCGAGGGACAGGTCGAGGACGCGGCCTTTGGTGAAGGGCCCTCGGTCATTGACGATGACCACAACGCTACGTTGCGATCTTGGGTCCGTCACGCGGAGACGCGTACCGAACGGAAGGCTGCGGTGTGCGGCAGTAAATTTTTCCGGATCGTAGCGTTCGCCATCGGCGGTCCGACCCGAGTAATCATTGCTGTAGTAAGCGGCGATGCCGGAAAAATTCCCGGCGCTCTGGGCGATAGCGCTACCCGACGCAAGGCAGGAGACCAGCGCCAAGCCTGTCGTTGTCCAGTTGTTGAAGGTCATCTGCCGATCCATCCGCGCGCAGTCAAATCAGTTTGGTATGGCGAAGTTCTGTCTAAAAAATGACAGTCCACCAGTCGCAAAGCGGCGCTGGGACAAAAGTTCCACGAAAAGATTCACAAACTATGAAGACGCGAGCGTCATCGTTTTTGGTTTTTGCGCATGTCCCATCCAGCGGTACCGACCGCGACGCTAGTGAAGCGCACTGCCGGCCGGCGTGCCCTTATTTAAACTTCGGCAACGACTGCTTGGTGCGCCCGATGGTGGCCCAAGGGTCCTTCCGCAGGCGGGAAAGGCGCTGCATCAGATTTTGCACGGTATATTGGTCGGCAGACTTCAGGCTACCCAGCTCGGACCATTCAATCGGCACGGATACCGGCGCACCCGGACGCGCGCGCGTGGAATAGGGGGCAACGGCGGTCGCCTCCCGGCTATTTCGCAGGTAATCGATGAAGATTCGTTTGTTGCGCCGCTCCTTGGCAGCGGTCGAGACGTAGCGTTCCGGATCGTCCTTCTCCATGCTTTCCGCCACCGTGCGGCAGAACTCTTTTACGGTGTCCCATGGCTCGGGCTTGATTGGCAGCACGACGTGTAGGCCTTTGCCGCCGGATGTTTTCAGGAAAGTCTTGAGCTTGATGCCTTCGAGCCGTTCGCGTACCTCGCGTGCCGCTGCCACCACATCTTTCCAGCCCGTGCCAGGACCTGGATCGAGATCAAATACCAGCCGGTCGGAGTGCTCGCGGTCATCGATGGTCGTACCGCGTGTGTGAATCTCCAGAACGCCTCCCTGTACCAGCGCGACAAGGCCATCGAGGTCGTCGATGGAGATAATCTTGTCACCTTTCTCTGGAACAAGATGAAGGTGCTCAGTCGGAATTCCAGCACGTGCGTGTTTTTGAAAGAAGCACTGGCCCATGGCGCCTTCCGGGCAGCGCAGGAGGGCGATCGGCCGGCCAACCACATGCGGCCGCATCCATTTCCAAACCTGCACGTAGAAGTCGGCCAGGTCGCGCTTGGTAATTTTTCCCTCGGCCCAATAAATCCGGTCGGGGTGAGTCAAATGCACACCCGCGACGCTGACGTCAGCTTTCTTTAGCGGTGCGCTGCGTTTCAGGGTTGCTGTCCGACTGGCCGCAGCGATCGCTTTCTCGCGCACGACGTCTTTCGCAACCTTGTCTTCACGAACGCCCTGGAATGAGGCTTGCCGTACGCGATCGCCATGGGTCCAACCGTGGAAGTCGACTTCCACCACCATTTTCGGCTCGACCCAAATCGGTTTACGAACGCCGCGCTCCTCCGCCGGCACCGTTTCGAAGGGAGTTTTATCTCGCTTAAAAGTCATCAGCTTGCGAAAAAGGGAGCGTGCAGTGTCACGCGTGAAGCCGGTGCCGGTGCGCCCCGCATAACGCAATTTCCCACGCTCATAGAAGCCAAGCACGAGCGCGCCGACGGCACGGGCATCCGCGGTCGACGGCATGACACCGGCGACGATCAGTTCCTGCCGATCCGAACATTTGGTCTTGATCCAGTCGCGGCCCCGGCCGGAACGGTATGGTGCATCGGCAAGTTTGGAGACAATGCCCTCCAAGCCCAGCTTGCAGGCGTGATGGAGCAGTTTCGTGCCCGGTTCGGTAAGCGATTCACTGAAACGTAAGCGGTCACGGGCCGGTTGCCGCTTGAGTAGTTTTGCCAAAGCGCTCTTGCGCGAGACAAGCGGCAATGGTGTCAGGTCGGCTCCGTCGAGATGCAGAAGGTCGAATGGATAGAACACCATCCGGTCGTGTCGACTCGCTTTGAGCTCCTGTTGGAGCAGCGAGAAGCTCGAGACGCCGTCACTGCCTTCCGTCACAACCTCGCCATCGATCAAAGCGCTTTTAGCTGGCAGTTTGGCGATCGCGTCCGCGACCGTGGGAAATTTTCTGGTCCAGTCGAGGCCCTTACGCGTGAGGAGTTTTACCCTGCCGCGGTCCAGCCTGGCCTGGATGCGGTATCCGTCGAATTTGATCTCGTGCAGCCAGTCGTCGCTGTCCGGCGCCTTGTCACCAAGCGAGGCGAGACAAGGTGCGACGAATGCGGGCAGGGCGCCGTGCGGCGCAGCTGCCAGCACATCGTCCTCAGCGCCCTCGGTTTTGCGTGGTGGCTTTATTGCAGCGGCGGGCGCCCGCTTGCGCGGTGCAGTCTTCGTTTTCGAAGTCTTCGTCGCTTTGCTCGTCCTGGCTCTGTTGCTCCGCCATTCTTTTTTTGGCCCGTTTGCAATCTCGTCCATGGTGCGGCGGGTGACGGCTGAAAGAGGCTCATCCTCAAGGATATCTTTGTCGCCGGCCGAGCGCTGAGCATCGTCATGCTGCTTGATGAGCAACCAGTTGTCGCGCTTTTCTCCGGGCCGCCGATGCATGCGTACCAGGTGCCAGCCCCCGTGCAGTTTTTCGCCGTCGAGCGTGAAAGAAAGATGGCCTTTGGCCAATCCTTTATGCGGATCAATTTCCGGCTGCCAGCGGCCGCGGTCCCAAATCATGACGGTGCCGCCGCCATATTCGCCTTGCGGGATTGTGCCCTCGAATTTGTTGTAGGCGATCGGGTGGTCCTCGACCTGGACCGCCAGTCGTTTTTCACCCGGCACCAAACTGGGGCCGCGCGTCACCGCCCAGCTTTTCATGACTCCGTCGAGTTCGAGGCGCAGGTCATAGTGGAGCCGGCGTGCGGCATGTTTCTGAACAACGAAAGCGTTGCCGCGCTTGCGCTCAATCTTGCCCTTCGGTTCTGCGGTAACGCCAAACTGGCGCTTGGCGCGATAGGTCTTCAGCCCTGATTTTTTCCGCGCGCGCATAATCCTGACAGCCCACCGTTAGGGATCGCGCACTAGCACGCCTTTGTCACTTTGCGGCGCGTGCTCGAGCGTCCACAACCTCGTTACGAATACGGTTATCGGTCTTGTGGTTGATGATGTTGAAGCGAATGCTTTGACTCGTGGTCGTCGAGGGGTACAGCCCGACTGCGCGCGACACTAACGACAATTTGAAGAAGCTCTTCAAGTTTGGACGCGGCGCCATGGACGCACCTCCTTCAACGCCACGGACACGGGTGAACTGGCCGGCAATTGAACCGGTTCCTGAAGTCTATCACTTTGATCCAGGACAGGCCGCTGAAATTTCGCGGACTTTACGCGTCGGCGCCGACGTCACGATCGGCGGGTGTAGGCAATATTGGCGGACTTATTCTCCGCCGCTCGCCAGCACGGCACGTGTCGTTTCATCGGGGCCGAAATCTTCGGCGCTATTGACGTTCAGCAACTCGGCGAGCCGTGTGCGGGCGCGATTGACGCGCGATTTGATCGTGCCGACAGCGCAGCCGCAGATGCCGGCGGCCTCTTCGTATGAAAACCCGGAGGCGCCTACAAGGATGAGGGCTTCGCGCTGATCCGATGGCAATTGTGCCAACGCTTCGCGGAATTCCCGGAATTCGACGTGTCCGTATTGCTCTGGCTGCGATTTCAGCGTCTCGGCATGGTGGCCATCACTATCCTCCACCTCACGGCGGCGCTTGCGATATTCCGAGCGGAAATGATTTCGCAGGATCGTGAAGAGCCACGCTGACATGTTGGTGCCGGGTTGAAAGGAGTCGATATTGGCAAGCGCACGCAACAACGTTTCCTGCACTAGATCGTCCGCGCGATCCACGTTCCCGCACAGCGAGATCGCGAATGCGCGGAGGCTTGGCACCGCGCCGAGAACGGCTTTGCGGACTGATTCGTCCATCGCCATTACTGCGTGTCCTTTTTCCCAGCGGTCTCAAGCCGATTGATAAGATCGGTAAACCGGTCAGGGACGCCCTGATTTACGACGTCGTCGTACATCGCACGCAATTGTTGGCCGAGGCGGGCCTGTACATCTCGGCCCAGCTTGGCCGATTTCGCATTGGATTTTTTGTTACGGGCTGCCGCGGCTTCCATTTGATTTTGCTGTCCCACGGGCTTTCGTTCGTTCATTGTTCAACCCCGCCGCCTTCCGAGCCCTGGAGCAGGCACCGGTTGCCCCCTAGTGTTCCTGTCAAAACCCGTGGCATGGCATATGGTTCCCCTAGAACGGAACTTTTTTGCGACGGCGGCGTTGGCGCGCTACAGGCTGATTAAAACAGGGGGCGCGAGCTCATTCGGTCGCGACGCGCATTCATTCGGGAGGGATTCTTGTCGACATCTCAAGCAGTTGCTCAGCATTTGCCGTACCTTCGCCGCTACGCACGAGCCCTGTCCGGCAGCCAAGCCTCTGGCGATGCCTATGTTGCAGCCACACTCGAGGCATTGGTCCAGGACCCAAAGGTGCTGGACACCGGACTTTCCACTCGCATTGCCCTCTATCGGCTTTTTACGAAGATCTGGAATTCGGTCGCCGTAAACGGCAAGCCGTCGAGTGGGGCCTCCAGCCAGCCCGTTGAGCGCCATCTGGCGCAAATCGCGCCAAAACCGCGCCAGGCCTTCCTTCTGGTCGCCTTGGAGGGGCTTTCGGAAGACGACGCCGCCAAGGTTCTCGATATCGACGCACCAACGTTGCGCGACCTTGTCGAGGAATCCGGCCGCGAACTTGCCGCCGAGATCGCCACTGACGTCCTGATTATTGAGGACGAGACATTCATCGCGCTCGACCTCGAAGGTCTGGTGGAGGGCCTTGGTCATCGGGTGCTGGGCGTTGCGCGCACCCATAGTGAAGCCGTAGCGCTCGCTAAAACCAAGCGCCCCGGAATTATCCTTGCCGATATTCAACTCGCCGACGGCAGTTCCGGTCTCGACGCCGTGAACGAAATGCTACGAACGTTCGAGGTGCCGGTCATTTTCATCACCGCCTATCCGGAGCGATTCCTTACGGGCGAGCGGCCAGAACCGGCATTCCTGATCGCAAAACCGTTTCAGCCCTCGACGGTGTCGGCCGTGTTGAGCCAAGCATTGTTTTTTGAGCGCAACGCGAGAAGGCGGGAGCGACGCGCGAGCTAAGATGGTTGCACCCTGAGGTTTGGGCCCGCGGATTACCGAACATCACGGGCGATATCACCGACATTATCCGGGCGCCGTGGCGGATAATCGGCGAAGATCGCCGAAGAATGTTCTCACAACTTCGCGCTAATTCACCGTTTTGGTGCAACAGTTTGTGCGCCCCGACGTTAGATTCGGTTGGGCTCACATTGCTCCGAAAAGTGTCGGGCCAGCGGGGTGCAACGTGATTTCATTCGTTGACACGTCGTCGGTTAAACTTATTCATGCGGAGGGCCTCTTTAATCGCTGTGAAAGACAATCTATCCGCCCGGCCGCATCTCGCGCGGGAAAATGAGAAAACGATTGGTAGGGTTCGCAACATGTCCGGTGCGGAAACCAACGAACTGGCCAAGCTCGAATTGGAGCGTCGACAGCTACAAGACCAAGTCAACGCGCAAGCCTGGGAGCTAAATTTATTGCGGGCGCGATTTGCGCGTTATGAAACCGCACTGCGTGGCTCGCAAGTGACGGTATACACTCAGGATCGCGATCTCCGGTATACCTCGATAAGCAACCCTATGCTGGGTCGCTCGATTGAGGATCTCCTCGGCCGCACGGATGCGGAGGTTTTGCCGTCCAACGGCGGCGCGGCGGTGGCCGCCGTAAAGCGTGAAGTTCTAGCCAGCGGCGAGGCAAAACGAGCCGAAGTCTCGTTCGAAGATACGCCGGGAGTTCGCTGGCACGATCTGCATATTGAACCATTGCGCAACGAGGCGGGTGAGGTTGTCGGCCTGACCTGTGCATCGGTCGACGTAACCGAGCGCAAAGAAGGCGAGGCGCATTTACGGCTCCTGTTGCGCGAACTCACTCATCGCTCGAAGAACCTGCTGGCAGTGATCCAGGCAATGGCCCGCCAGACCGCCCATCATGCGGGTTCAGTCGAAGGCTTCCTCGCTCAGTTTGGTGCAAGGCTGCAAGCGCTCGCCGCATCACACGACCTGCTCGTGCGCGAAAGTTGGTACGGGGCCTCGCTCAATGAGCTGATCCGGTCGCAGCTGGCCGGCTATCTTGACCGTTCGGCCCCGCAAGTCTCGATTGAAGGGCCACCTATCGCGCTGAAACCGGAAGCCGCGCAAAATTTAGGCCTCGCGTTGCACGAGCTTGCCGTCAATGCCGCGAAGTTCGGCGCTTTGTCGGTGCCGACGGGACGCGTGTCCATCACCTGGAGCCAGCCTGAAATGACGACCGGCAGCGCGATCGCGCTCGAATGGCGCGAACAACTCGGACCCAAGGTCAAAGGCAGGCGCAAAAAAGGATTCGGCAGCATGGTGATCGAGCGCAACCTCGCACGCGCACTCGATGCCGAAGTCAATCTGGAGTTCGACCCCGATGGATTGCGCTGTCACATTGTCATTCCCGCAGGCCAAGTTCTCGCCGCGCGCTGATCGCGGCGGAACATAATTGGTCGGCCACCGTTTCCTGTCACACCCACGAAATAAGAGCTGGCTACACCAGACGATTTCGGTGGGATGGTGGAGAGCGGCGTCATGCGTGGCTTCATGTCATATTTGGTGGCCGGAGTCGTCGTTGTGCTGGCGATGGACCTGATTGCGCCCCCCGTTGGGCTGGGCATGGTCATGGTTGCGTGGCCGGTGGCGAAAAGAGATTCGGCCGTGCAATTTGTAAACCGGACACACAAAGGTGATCGGCTGCAGGTGCTGCAAGTGCCGACTGCGAGCGACCATCAGAAGTCTCCGTCGACCGCGCCGGCAACGTTAGTCGGGTGCGAGTCCGTTTTCAGTTCTCTGTCGGCAAACGCAAGACTGAATTTTGCTGGTCGGTGTCTCGCCTGACGACTGCCTGAATCTTTAATGGCGGTTTGCAGCTGGAACTTGTTGATCCTGTTGACGTTGATAGGCCATCGTTCCTTGGAAGAAGGGAGTTTCACATGCAAAGGCCCATGCAAAGGCCATTGAACGTTGTTGCAACGTTGGCGGTCGTCGCGGCGGTGGCGTCACCCATTGCGACCATGGCCCAAGCCGAGCGGACGAAAGCCGGAACATTAACGTGCGACATTTCTGGCGGGATCGGCTTGATTATTACTTCGCACAAAGACGTGACCTGCATGTTCACGCCATCCCAGCCGGGCCCACGTGAAGTGTACGTTGGCGGAATCGATAAATTCGGTCTCGATCTTGGCGCTACGGCCGGCGGAGAAATGGTGTGGGCCGTTTACGCTCCGACCACTCGGCGCTTCGGTGCGCTGGCAGGCAGCTATGGCGGAGCAAGTGCGGAAGCGACGGTCGGCGCCGGTCTCGGCGCGAACGTCCTGGTCGGCGGCTCGGACCGGACCGTGGCGCTGCAGCCGCTGTCCATGCAGGGGCAGGCCGGCCTCAACGTAGCAGCCGGCGTCGCCGAGCTGACTTTGCGGCCGGCGCGCTAATCCGCGACTACCCGTCTTAAATCAATGCGGCCGCCCATGGCCGACCATGGGCGGCCGCTTCGTTTTCGTTCACTGCCGGACGCGTCAACCGAAAGTGAAGGCGTCGTGGTAAGCGCCCTGTACCTGGCCGCCGGGCACCGGCCCGCCGCCGGGGACATGCACCATGTTGCCGATGACGGCGCAGGTCGCGCCATGCAGGCCATGCCGCGGAATTGCCATGGGCGTGAGTTGCTCCCAGCTATCTGTTTTCGGATCGTAGCCCTCATTGGTACCGAACACTTTGCCGGTGGCCTCGCCACCGAACACGACAATTTTGCCATTGATGTAGACGCATGACGGGCCACTTCGCGGCGTCGGAAGTGGCGCGCGGAATGTCCACGCATCGGTTTTGGGATCGTAGACGGCATTGAGTCCGGTGTTGAAGTCGTAAGAGTCCATGCGGCCGGCAATGGCGTGAATTTTTCCGTCGACGACAGCAACGCCCATGTGGTCGCGCTGCCCGACGAAAGGCTGCGTGCCCGTTGAACCACGCATGCCGCCGAGGATGGTGTATTTGTCGGTCGAAGGATCGTAAATTTCGTGCCATTCCACCGAACGTACGTCGCGCCCGCCGAGCAGATGAATTTTGCCGTCGAGGACGATGGCAGACATCGCGCCGCGCGGCCGCGAGAGCCCCGCAACCGGCGCCCATTGGTCAGTTGCGGCGTCATAAACGAAACACTTGGAATGCGGACAGCGGTTCTGCTCGATGAAGCCGCCGAAAGTGTAGATCTTCGATCCAACGGAGACGCCGGCGACGTGATTGCACGGCACCGGGAAGGGCGCCTTGAGGGACCATGTCTCCGCTTTTGGATCAAACACCTGATGGAAATTCTGATCGACGCGATGCTTGGCGTAGCCGGCGACCGAGTGAATCTTGCCTTGGCATTCGATGACCGCGTGCTCGCCAGTCGGGATCGGCATCCGCGGCTGTTCGACCCATTTCCCCGGGTTGGCGGCTTTCGGTGCAACGCTGGTCATGTAGCGCTGCTTCTCGACGGTCTTTGGAATGTCGGTGACTGTTTTATCGTTCAGACCGAGGAAGAGCGGAAGTTCTTGTTCTGCCATGATGGACCTCAACTGACATAATTTGGGACATAGTCCCGCAATAATTTGCGCGTGAGCTCAACGCCCTCGCGCGCGACGTCATAGGGCGAACGTGCCCACTGGTCGGGATTGGGAGCTTCATAACTGAGATAGCCGGTATAGCCTTTCTCGGCCAATAGCCCGAGCATTTCGCGCCATTTGACCACGCCCTTGCCAGGGGGAAGGCGGTCCGTTGGCCGCCGCACGCCTGTCACCGGGTTGGGTGACAGGTCGCTGTACTGGAAGCAATAAATCTTGCTGGCCGGAACGCTTTCGAAGCCACGGCCGCCGGCGCCACTGCGCGTGAAATGATAGGCGTCGATCAAGTAGCCGCAATTCGGCTTGTTGGCGCCTTCGATCAATTCGGTCAGCACGGCAAGGCTGTTGAGCACATCGTGCTGTGAATTGAATTCGATCGCGAGCTTCAATTTGTATTCAGCGGCAATATCTCCGGCATCCTCGAGATATTTGATTGCGTCATTGATCGGTCCGTTCACCTGCCCGGGCGCGCTCATCAAGGTATCGCAGCCAAGTGAAACGGCGTTTTCACAGGATTCACGAAAGACCTTGAAAAGCCGCTTGCTCTCATCGCCGGTGGCGAACAACCAGCCATATTCGACTCCGAGCACGCCGCAAGGGATGCCGCTCTTCTTGATGAGGTCGAGGACCTGAGCATTGCTCATGCCGGCATCAAAACAGCGCTTGAAATCGGTGCGGCGCAACTCGACTGCGTCATAGCCAGCCTGTTTTGCCGCGTCGAGCGCAGTGGCGAGCGGCGTCGTGTCGATCGTCCACATGTGCAGGGCGAGGCGTCCGAATTTGTTCGTCATTACGGCGATTGCTCCATTCCAAAGCGAATGTGGCTCCTTGTGCGGCTATTTGCCTTCAAACTGCAGGATGTAAAGCCCTGCGTTGGTGTCGGTCATATACATCACGCCATTAGGATCGACGTAGACATCGCAGGATTGGATCACTTTGGCGGGGTTCGGCCGCTGATCGACAATTCGTTCCGGCGGCGGCGGCACGAAATAGCCGACTTGCTTTGGCTGAAACGGGTCGCGGACGTCGTAAATTCGCAGGCCTGCATTGTGGTAGGTGCCAAATACGAGATCTTCGGTTTGCAGCGAGCCGGGCCGGTTCTCATGCAAATTGTGCGGGCCGAATTTCGCACCTTTCGCGCAAAAATCTTCATCCGCGGGTGTCGGCAATGTCGCGACCGATACGGGGTTTGAGGGGTTTCGCACGTCGATCAACCAGGTGTACGCAATTCCATTGGCGCAATTCGACGAGGTCGCTTCGTCAGCCAGCACAAGCAATTTGCGTTTGGGCAGCGGCAATGGTGTGTGTGCGCCGCCGCCGAAAGGCGGCGCGTAGTTGCGGTGGCTGAGCAGCTTCGGATTTGGCGGGTCGCTCAAATCGTGGATGGTGAAGCCGCCGTCGCGCCACGCGGCATAGCCGATATTTCCGGCGCTGATGAGATGATGCAGAGCCGTACGCTTGCCGAAGGACGCGGGTGGGGTCTCCCCGCCGGCGCGGTTCATGCCCGGCAGCCACCATCGTCCGGCAAGTTTCGGGCGGGCGGGATCCGAAACGTCGATAATTGCCAACGCGTGGTCGATGAATCCTTCGAAATGGACGGAGACATAGGCGTAGCGCCCGCCGACCCACCAGATGCGATGCGCGCCGAAACCGGGCATCGTGAGGAACGAGATTTCACGCGGGTTCGCCGGTTCTGACACATCGAAAACGCGCAGTCCGGCCGCGAACGGTTGTTCGCTTTGTACTGAGTCGATCAGCGATTTCGCGTAATAATCCTGCTGAGTTGCATATTGCTGCATGGCCCAGATGTTCGGGCCGTTCACGGCGAGCAGGATGTCGCCATGGATTTGCAGATGGTGCGATCGGGTGTTCTTCGGTGCGGCGACAAACGCCACGGTTTTTGGGTTGAGCGGGTCACGCACATCCACGACCGAATAGCCGTCGCTGAACATGTGACCGATAAATGCGTGCCCCTTGTGCAGGATAACCTGCACACCGTCGGGCCGGCCGCCTTGGTCGTTACGCGCCAGAAGTCTGACGTTCTTGGCGGACGCTGCGGTACTCATCTGCTGACCGGCACAATTACAGCGGTATTCATCTGCTAACCGACACAATTACATATGTATCGATGGATGCGTCGAGGCCCGGCCGGCATTTCGCCGGGCCGGGCCTCGATTGCGAGCGGTGTTGCTTACGTTGTCTTCGTAACGGGTTTGTTCATCATCGTCATAACGAGGCCGACAATGATCAGCAGAGCCCCGATCCAGGTCAGATAAGGCCGGAATGCAAATTTTCCTGCCGCTTGGGCCACGGCGACCAGTGCTTCGCAGCGCGGTGACGTATACAAGATGCAAGGCAAGGTGTTCACGATTTCCTTCGCAGCAAGGTAAAAATACAGCCACCAGCTCAAGGACACGAGCACGACGACCGCCCCGCCGAATTTCATCCAGAATGCATTGTCTGCATCCACCACCTTGCGGGTGGGCGGTGCAATTTCGTCGAGGCCCAGCTGGTTTGCCTCCGGTCCGAGCTGTGTCACGGACACAGCGGCAATGAGCAGAAGGACAGCAAGGCAAGCAAAGACCGTCGTGAGGCCGTAGGTCTGCTGGATCAAGAGTATCGATGGGACGATGAACGCGGTAGCGAGACGCCCCACGCCCGCCGCCCAGCCGAACCCGGAAGCGCGTGCGTTTGTGGGAAACACCTCCGAGGCGAAGATTTGCATCGAGTTTCCGGCGACCTGAACGAAAAAGATCATGATGAAGCCGGCGACCAAGAGGTAGGTGTCGCTTGTTGCATTGGCAAACACGATCGCCATGATGCCCGCGCAGACGAACGCGGCGACCGACGTCTTCTTACGCCCGAACCTGTCGAGCGCGTACATCATGAACAGGCTCGCGCACGGTACCGCCAGCGTCATGCCGAAGGTGTAAGTTAGCGATTTGGTAATTGTGAATCCCTTCTCGGTCATGATGTTGGGCAGCCAGGTTCCTAGACCGATGGCTGTGCCAAAAAACGCTGAGAAGCAGATCATGCCGGCGACGACGCGCGTCGGAAACATTTTGAACACGACGGCGAAGGGATCACTCTTGTTGTCGCTTGCGACAGTCGTTGCAAGCTGCTCTTTCGGCCCAGCAATTCCCAGGCGAGCTAACACATCGAGTGCCTCTTTGCCGCGACCATGCGTCGCCAAATAACGCGGCGACTCCGGCAGCGCAAAGCGGAACACCCAAACAATAAGCGCGCCGATCCCGATGACGATCCACACGCCGCGCCAGCCGATCTGATCGCGGAAGAAGAGCGTGAACAGGGAGGCGATTGGCCATACGCAGGCGCCGCCGATGAAGTGAACGATCGCAAGGATTCGCCCACGGATTGCCTTTGGCGCATATTCGCCAGCATAGGCAAAGGCGAGCGGTTGTTCGCCGCCGAGGCCAAGCCCGGCGATGAAACGGCACACCATGAGCCAAAACACGCTCGGCGCCAGCGCTCCAAGGATCGTGAACACGCCGAACACCAGCAGGTTGAACTGGTAGACCGTCTTGCGGCCCCAGCGGTCGCTGAATTCGCCTTGTCCTGCTGCGCCGATAAACATGCCGAACACGGTTGCGGCGCCGACGAAGGCAAGCTCGGGTCCGGTTCCAAATTTTGTTGCCAGCATGTCCGGGATCAGTGATCCCAGGACGATCAGATCGATGACGTCGAAGAAATACCCGGCGGCGATCAGCGCAACCACCTTCACGTGGAGCGGTGATATCTTTGCGTCGTCCAGTGCGTTGCCGACGAATCCCTCAATGGTCTGAGCCACGGCGTTTGCCTCCCTATGCCAGTTTCTATTTGGTGTTTGACCAGCACCCGACGTTAAGATGAGCCACAAATCGGTTATTGGCCAGTCCAATTGCGCACGCTGTGTCCGGCACACGACTGGGTTACCGCACTGCAGTTTCGACCGGTGAAAACTGGATGCTTAGGACGGGCCTTAGGATTTGAACGTCGTGTCCCGCCGTTTGTCTTCGATCGGACTAGGAAATTAAGCCGTACCTCGCTCGTATCGTTACGGAACTTCGCCAGCCTCTTTTTTGTCCACTGTTGCGCCGCGGTCATAGGGACGGTGCCAATGACTCCATATGGTGGGTTCGAGCGGGCGTGGGGACGCTTGGCTTGGAGCGGTCGCTAGTCAGGCAGAAAGCCACACTGCAGCGGCAGCGACCGCTTCGTCGTACCGCAACAATAGAGATCTCCATCCCTTGTCGGAACGACCAATCCGACAAGTCGATACACGTGTGAATGCCGGGCAAGACACAAACTGCACACGGGGAGTTCGATGAGAATATTTTTTCCAATAGCGGCCTTCTCGCTGGTTGCATTTTTGTGCCCGGCCGCCGTTGCCGAAACGTCAGAAGAGCGGCAGGCGTGCATAGGCGATGCGTTCAGGGTGTGCTGGGCCGCTATTCCAAATCGCGACGACGTCCTCCATTGCCTGCTGACAAATAAGAGCCGCATCAGCGACGATTGTCGCGCCGTTTTGGACAGCCATGCGCGTTCGCATTCGCATCGGATCACACGGTCGAAACGCGCCATGCGCTCGGAGTAAGTTCAGTGTGGCGCCGCGTGCCGAGGCGCTGAGTTAGATCCAATGCGGCGTGGTTCTGGCTATCCGCGAGCCAGAACTAAAAGTGCCAATACATCTCAATGAGTTAGAAATGGCTGGGGAACTAGGATTCGAACCTAGATTCTCGGAGTCAGAGTCCGATGTTCTACCGTTGAACTATTCCCCAATGGGATTTGCAGGAGCCGTGCCCGCCGCCATCAAGTTGGCCCCTGACATGCGGCAATTCAGCTGATTTGACAAGTCCGTAGGCAGGATGGCGCTGTTTATCCGGTTCGCCTTGACCGCGTCGCAACCGTGATAATGGCAATCAGACTGAAAGCCGCCACGGCGACAAAGACCAGACGCGGGTTGCCATGATCCATGATCGCGCCGAAAATCAGTGGCGAAATAATACCGCCGATATTGAAGCCAGTGGTGACAAAGCCGAAAACTTTCCCGAATGAACCGGGCGGAGTGACTTCGCGCACAATCATATCGCGCGATGGCATGATGATGCCCGAGAAGAGACCGCTCAACGACATAACCGCGATCAGCGCCAGTGCGCCGAAGTCAAACTGGGCGATCAAGCCGGTAAATAATGCGATTGCGGCGAGGCCAACAGCCGCCACGCCGCCGTGACGCGTGGTGCGGCCGACCAGCACGCCACCAATCAGGACACCGATCGCCGACCACAGCAGGTTGCCCGATAGCGCCGCATTGGCAGTTGCGACTGGCGTGTCATAGAGCGCCCCAAGTGCCACCACGGAGTAGTTGTAAAGCCCGCCACTCATCATCGCGAGCAGGACGAAAAAAACGAGATTGAGCAGGATCGGCGCCGACAACAGCAGCCGCCAGCTGGCGACATCCTTGTCCGAAGAGCGGCGCGGTACCGCCACGGTGGTCTGCGCGCTGTTTTGGTCGCGGATTGCAAGAAGAATTGCAGCCACCACGAAGCCGAATACGCCGGCGCCGATAAACGCGCCGCGCCATCCCCATATACTTTGCATCATCAGCAGCGTGATGGGTGCGGCGGCCGAGCCGGCCATGCCCGCGAAGGTATGGAATGAAAATGCCTGCCCGATACGGTCGGACGGCACATGATGCGATAGCAGTGCGTAGTCGGCCGGGTGGTAGACCGTGTTGCCGACGCCGGCGACAGCAAACATTGCAACCATAACCCAGAAGGAATCGATGAGACCGACGATGATAAAAGCGCTGGCGCCGATTGCGAGGCCGGCGATGAGCAGGGCGCGCGCGCCCAAGCGATCGACCAGGAACCCGGCCGGTGTCTGGAGCACCGCCGTGACAATGTTGAATGCGGCGAACGCAAAACCAATCTGAGTATAACTGACGCCATACTCCGCACGCACGAACGGCAACAATGGAGCCAAAAGAATAATGTAGTAGTGCGACACAAAGTGTGCCGCACACACTGCGCCGACAACCCGGATATATGGCGCTCGGTGGGCGCTGAGGATTTCGGCTACTTGCGTCATGCTTGAAAATACCGCGGCAAAGGGACGGGACTATTACCCGACAGACCGCTTCACTCCAATGCGTTTCCAGCGGGTTCCCTATGTCGGTGGGGTATGTGGGTCCAGTTCTTAAAACGGCATAAAAAAAACCCGGTACAAGCGTCTGTGAAGTGCGCCGGCCATCTGTGGTGTTAGTCTTTTGCGACCAAATGGGTGGCAACTGATGTGTTGCCACTCCGGAAAGCAAGAGCGAGGGCTCCATGATTGCACTGACAGTGAACGGAAAGGCGTATTCGCTCGATATTGAGGCTGAAACGCCATTGCTCTGGGTCATCCGCGACGAACTCGGAATGACCGGCACAAAGTTTGGGTGCGGCATCGCACAATGCGGAGCCTGCACCGTGCATGTGGACGGAGAGGCGGTCCGCTCGTGCGGGATCCAGGTCGGCGATGTGGCCAACAAGAACATCACTACGATCGAAGGTCTATCCGCCGACGCAAGGCATCCTGTCCAGCAGGCCTGGCTTGCCGAGGACGTACCACAATGCGGTTACTGTCAATCCGGGCAGATCATGGCAGCGGTGGCGTTCCTGAAGGAACATCCGCAGCCGACCGACGCCGATATCGATGCCAACCTGACCAACATCTGTCGCTGCGGGACCTACGTCCGAATCCGCAGTGCGATTCATCGCGCAGCCACGCTGATGAAGACGTTAGCGGGAGACGAGCCATGAACCATATTGCATACACCGCCATCACCCGCCGCCATTTCGTTGTTTCGTCGGCCTCGGCCGCGGGCGGCCTGGCCATCAGCGTCGCGTTTCCAGGTCTTGCCGATGCCGCCAGCATCGGCCCGCAGGCATGGGGTTCCGCGAGCGTTCCGAACGAGATCAATGCTTTCCTCGCGATCGACCCTGACGGAACCATCCTGATCCGCTCGCCGCATCAGGAAATGGGGCAGGGCGCGATCACTGCGCTGCCGATGATTGTTGCCGAAGAACTTGAATGCGATTGGTCGAAAGTGAAGGTCGAGCACGCCTCGGCAGCACGCAACCTCCGGGAAAAGGATGTCTACGGTGACATGGTGACGGCCGGAAGCCGCGGGGTCCGCATGTCGTGGCAAATGCTCTTGCAAGCCGGCGCAAGTGCACGCGAGCGTTTGATTGCTGCCGCGGCACAGCGCTGGAACGTGCCGGCGTCCGAATGCGAAGCGACCAATAGCAAGATCTTGCACAAAGCCTCCGGCCGCAGTCTGGACTACGGTGCGCTGGCAGCAGATGCCGCCAAGATTAAGCTCGACAAGGAACCGGCGACCCGGACGCCGGATCAATTCAAATTTATTGGCAAGCCGGTTGCTCGCCTCGATACGCCGCTCAAGATAAACGGCTCTGCCAAGTTCGCGATCGACACGCGAATTCCAGACATGGTCTATGCGGCAATTGCCGCATGTCCCGTGTTCGGCGGCAAGCTCAAGAGTGTGGATGAGTCCCCGGCAAAAGGCCGCCGCGGTGTGTTGCAGGTGGTCAAACTCGACAATGCGGTCGCGGTCGTCGCCGATCGCTTCTGGCGCGCGAAAGAAGCGCTCGCTTTGCTCAAACCCGAATGGGATGTCGGCGAGGCCGGTTCAACCGACACCGCGCAATTCGCCAAACTTTATCGTGACACCCTCGACGGTCCGATGGTGATTGCGCGCAATGACGGCAATGTCGATGACGTCTTTGCAAAAGGCGGCAAGATCGTTGAGGCGGTTTACGAAGCGCCTCATCTCGCTCATGCCACGATGGAGCCGCTCAATGCGACGGTGAATTTGCAGGCCGGTCAGCTTGATGTCTGGCTCGGCTCGCAATCGCCTATGGGGTCGCTCCAGCAAGCGGTCGCCGCGTCCGGTCTAAAACCGGAGCAAATCGTGATTCACAATTGCTTCCTCGGTGGCGGATTCGGGCGCCGCACTGTCAACGATGAAATGCGGCAGGCCATTTTGGTTGCCAAGCAAGTCGGGAAGCCTGTGAAACTCGTGTGGACACGCGAAGAAGACATGACGCAAGACCGCTACCGTCCGCAGGCTGCGGTACGGCTAAAAACTGCGCTGGACTCAGATGGCATGCCTGTCGCTTTCGACGCGAAGATTGCCGTCGGTTCGATTCTGCGCTCGGTCGGAGGCCGAGCGACACAAGGCGGACTCGAGAATCAAGCGATCGAGGGCATTGCCAACACGAACTACAAAATCCCGAACGTGCGCGTCGGCGCCATGCTCAAGAACACGCACGTGCCCGTGATGTTCTGGCGCTCCGTCGGTTCGTCGCAGAACGCCTTCTTCATGGAGAGCTATATCGACGAATTGGCGCACGCCTCGGGCCAGGATGCTTATAAATTCCGTCGCGCTCTGCTGGCGCACCGAAAGGATTTTCTTGGCGTTCTCGACGTGCTTGCGGAGAAAGGCGATTGGGGCAAGCCGCTTCCTGTCGGCCGCGGCCGCGGTATTGCTATCCACGAGTGTTACAACACCATTCTCGGCCAACTGGCTGAGGTGACCGTCAGCCCGAAGGGTGAAGTCCGTGTTGACCGTGTTGTTGCCGCCGTTGATTGCGGTCACGTGGTCAATCCATCGATCGTCGAGGCGCAAATCCAGAGCGGCGTGATCTACGGGCTTTCCGCTGCTCTCTATGGTGAGATCACCATCAAGGATGGGCGCGTCGAGCAGAACAATTTCGACAGCTACGAAGTCGTGCGTCTTGCCGACACGCCGAAGATCGAAGTCTATTTCGCGCTCTCCGGTGGCAAGAAATGGGGCGGGATCGGCGAACCCGGCACGGCGGCGACGGCGCCTGCGGTGGCCAACGCGGTGTTTGCGGCGACCGGTACCCGCGTGCGTTCAATGCCGCTCAAAAACGTGAAGCTGCCCGGGCCAGCCTGATTGCTGTCGGTACACATTCACAAGGCCGCCGGAAACGGCGGCCTTGTTGCGTTTTAGGATGCTTGTTTGGCCCTGGCGTCCTGGATGGCTTGCCAGATTCGCGACGGCGTCATCGGCATTTCCAGATGCCGAATGCCAAAGTCCGATAGCGCGTCAATGACCGCGTTGGCGACGGATGGCAGTCCGCCTGACGTCCCGGCTTCGCCACACCCTTTGGCGCCGAGCGGATTGCTCTTTGTGGGCACAGGATGGCTTGCGACATTGATCATGGGAGCGTTGTGCGCACGCGGCATGGCGTAGTCCATAAATGAACCAGTTACGAGCTGACCGTCGGTGTCGTAGATCGCCTGCTCCAGCAGGACCTGCCCAAGACCTTGCATCACGCCGCCTTGAATCTGTCCTTCGACCAGAAGCGGGTTGACGATCGTGCCGAGATCGTTGACTGCCGAATAATTCACGACTTGCGTCGCCCCTGTTTCCGGGTCGATCTCCACCTCGGCGATGTGGCAGCCGTTGGGGAAGGCGGAGGGAACAGGGTCCTTCACCACATGATCGACATCGAGTGAATTCGGCACACCCTCAGGCAATTTGAGGCCGCTACGCAGCCGAGTAGCCAGCTCCAGCAGCCCGATCGAGCGGTCGGTGCCGGCAATAACGAAACGGCCCGCTTTGAATTCTATGTCGTTTGCTGAGGCTTCCAGGACGTGCGACGCAATTTGCTTGCCGCGGTCAATTACGATTGCGGCGGATTCGGTCAACGCTGCACCGACGAACATCACCGAGCGGGAGCCGCCGCTGCCGCCGCCGAAGGCCATGCGGTCGCTGTCGCCCTCGATCATGTGGATGCGATCGAACGGAACGCCGAGCAGATCGGTGAGTATCTGTGCGTAAGCAGTGGCGTGGCCCATTCCAAAATCAAGCGTGCCGGCGATGATCGTAACCGTGCCGTCGGGCTCGAAATGAATGGCACCGAGTTCCTTGCCGGGCGCAGCAGTCACTTCGAGATAGCAGCCAACGCCAAAGCCGCGCAGAAATCCTCGCTTCTTGCTCTCACGTTTGCGTTTCTTGAAGCCGGCATAGTCGGCTGCTTCCAGCGCGTGCTTGAGCACGCCGAGAAAGTCGCCGCAATCATAGGTCATGTCCGAAGCCGCTTTGAACGGGAGATCGCTTTTGCGGATCATGTTGCGTTTGCGTAAATCGATGCGATCGATACCGAGCTCGCTTGCAGCGACGTCAAGGGCGCGCTCGACGTAGTAGTTGCCCTCGGGCCGGCCGGCACCGCGATAGGCGGATACAAAGGTCGTGTTGGTGAAAACGCATTTGGTCGCGACCTCGATCAACGGGGTGCGGTAAATGCTGGCAATATTTTTGACCTGGTTGCCGGTCGGCAGCAGTGGTCCGAATTGGGCAAGGTAACCACCCATATCGCCGTAGCCGGTGAGTCGGAGCGCCAGAATGTGTGCGTTCTCGTCGAAAGCAATCTCGACCACCATGTCCTGCGCGCGGCCATGATGATCCGATACGAAACTGCCGGATCGTTCATCGGTCCATTTCACAGGGCGTCCCAACATACGGGCACCGTGCAGCAGGCAGACATATTCCGGATAAACTGCAGCCTTCATGCCAAACGAGCCGCCGACTTGACCCGTCACTACACGCACCTTGTCGGCGGGTGCGTTGAGAATATCCATCAGCGACGTCTTCATGCCGTGGACACCCTGACTTGAAGAATACAGCGTCCACTTCGCAGTCGCCGCGTCGTACTCACCGATCGCCGCGCGCGGCTCCATGGCGTTGACCACCATCCGCTGATTGGATGTCTCCAGTCGGGTGACGTGCTTTGCCTTCGCAAAAGCATCGGCGACTTTGGAGGCGTCGCCGTAGTGGTAGTCGAGCGCGATATTGTTCGGGACATTATCGAATACGAGCGGTGCGCCGGGTTTCACCGCGTCAGCGGGCTTGAGCACGGGGGAAAGCGGCTCGATGTCGAGGACAACCGCCTCGGCGCCGTCCTTGGCCTGTGCGGCCGTTTTCGCGATCACGCATGCAACCGGGTCGCCCACGAAACGAACTTTGTCGGCAGCGAGCGCGGGCCGTGGTGTGTAACGAATTGGCGATCCGTCCCGGCTCTTGAGCGGCATATTGCATTTGAGCGGTCCATAGGCGGACAAGTCCGCAGCGGTGTAGACCGCGAGCACGCCCGGCATCGCTTTGGCGGCGGTCGCATCGATGGAGCGGATGGTGCCGTGGGCATCGCGGCTGCGCACCATCACCGCGTAAACCTGGCCCGGCCGGCTCACATCGTCCGTATAGCAACCATCGCCGCGCACCAGCTTGGGGTCTTCGCTACGGCGTACCGGCTGACCGACGCCAAATTTTGTAAGCGACAATGCGGTTTCGGTGGTTCGGTCATCCATGGCGGAGCAGGGGTCCTACGGCCAGCGTGATGTCAGATAAAGCAGCCGGCCTGCTTCCACAAGAATAGCTTTCGGGACTGAGGGTTGCGCAAGGCACAGGCGCTGTTACACTTTTCATGATCGAAGGAATATGGCCGCGACTGTGAGGCGCCGGAGAGGCGGCGTTGCAGAGCGGCAGGAAGGTTTAGAG
>WNFM01131923.1_pt2 | contig 39859 bp, 36 predicted proteins | sample 5400271 | NCBI WGS metagenome assembly WNFM01 (sample SAMN13153352, study PRJNA577476) | soil metagenome | isolation source: 60 cm saprolite on Douglas fir-dominated hillslope | place: USA:California | collected 2013-09-17
CCAGTATTCCTGGGTCTTGAAGCGCTCGATCTCGAGCTCGCGCTCGACGATGAGGCGCAGGGCCGGGCTTTGCACGCGGCCGGCCGACAGCCCGCGGCGGATCTTCTTCCAGAGCAGCGGCGAAAGGTTGAAGCCGACCAGGTAGTCCAGCGCCCGGCGCGCCTGCTGCGCGTTCACCAGCTCCATCGCGATCGCGCGCGGATGCTTCACCGCCTCCTTCACCGCGCTCTCGGTGATTTCGTAGAACACCACGCGCTTGAGCTTCTTGTCCTTGAGCGCCTTGCGCGACTTGAGGATCTCCGACAAGTGCCAGGCGATGGCTTCGCCCTCGCGATCCGGGTCCGTGGCGAGCATGATGACGTCGGCGTCCTTCACCGCCTTCGCGATCGCATCGACGTGCTTCGCATTGCGCTCGATGAGCTCGTACTTCATGCGGAAGTTGTCGTCGGGGTCGACCGCTCCGGTCTTCGGCACGAGGTCGCGAACGTGCCCGTACGAGGCGAGGATCTCGAAATCCTTGCCGAGGTATTTCTTGAGCGTCTTAGCCTTGGAAGGCGACTCGACGATGAGCAGGTTGGTTGCCATTGGATGACGCGAGACCGCCTCTTTCATTCTATAACGCGACTTTCGACCCGCTGGAAGCGCCCGCCCGCCAGCGCCTGCACCCGTCCCTCGATCTCCAGCCTTGAGAGCAGGGCCGCGAGTTTAGCAGCGTCGAGGCCGGTGCGCTCGGCGATTTCGTCGATCGACGCCGCGGCATAACCGATGGCGGCGAGCACCGGATCGCGTTCGCGGGGTGCGGAGCGCTGCCGACAAGTCTCGCCGGCGCAGGCCAATCCGAGCTCCATGAGCACGTCGTCGGCCTGCTCGACGAGCTTCGCTCCCTCCTTGATCAACCAGTGACAGCCTTTCGAATGCGGCGCGTGGATCGACCCGGGAATCGCGAATACCTCGCGCCCTTGCTCGAGCGCATCGCGGGCGGTGATGAGTGACCCGCTGCGCACCGCCGCCTCGACGACCAGGACGCCGCGCGCCAATCCACTGATCAGACGATTGCGCCGCGGGAAGTTCCCTGGAAGCGGCGCGCTTCCGAGCGGGAATTCCGAAAGAAGACAGCCGCGGGCGGCGAGCTCTTCGCCGAGGGCGCGGTTGCGCGAGGGATAAATGCGTTCCGCGCCCGTGCCCAGAACCGCAACGCTCGATCCCGCGCCCGCAAGTCCTCCGCGGTGCGCGGCCGAATCGATGCCCAGTGCGAGCCCGCTCACGATCGTGAGCCCCGCCTCGGAAAGCGCATTCGCGAAGGCGTAGGCATCGCGCATGCCCTGCGGGGTGGCATTGCGGCTGCCGACGATTGCGAACGCGGGCCCTGCGAGGCGCTCGATGTCGCCGCGCGCATAGAGAACCGTCGGCGGATCGTGGATCTGCAACAGCGCCGGCGGGTAAGTGGTGTCGCCAAGGGTGATGAGGTGATGGCCGTCGCGCTCGATCCACTCGAGGGTCGCATCGAGGAGGCGCCGGTCGGGACCCGCGGCGATCAGGCTGGCTACGCGCGCGTCCTGCGCGCATTCCGAGATGGACTGCGGCGGGGCAGCCAGCACGCCCTGGGGCGTTTCGAACGCGACGAGAAGCTTGCGTTGCACGCCGGCCGAGACGCCCGGGAGCAGCGAAAGGCGCAGCCAGGAAATAATGTCGTCGCTCGACGCGGTGATGTCCAAGGGGTTCTCGTGCCGTGACCGGGATTTCCGATCAACGTCCCCGCATCGTGCGGCGCTGACGCCAGGGAAACGAAAAGGGGGCCGAAGCCCCCTTTGTTGGCGCCGTTGCCGGAAGGCTAGGGCGTTTGCACGTAATCGCCGACGTACATCGGCTTGGTGGCGCGCATCACCATCGCATACGACATTTTCTCGAAGACGCGGAAGACGAAAACGAGGCCCGTGCGCTCGTCGGGAAGCGTGATCGTGGACCCCGCGAGCACCGCCCCCGACTTGCCGTCGCCGGCATAGCCGCTCTGGTTGGGTGGCGCGACGACATAGTTGGGTTTCGAGCCCCAGCTGCCAAGGCCCGAGAACCATTTGCCGAGGAGCTCGGATTCGAAATAGGTGCTGCTCCTGAGGCCCGTCGCCCCGATTTCGCCGCCGCGCCGGTAGGCCGCGAGCACGTGGCCGACTTCGAGCCCATCGCGAGCGCCCCGGTTGATGGTGATGATCTGGAATTGGCCAACCTCCGACACGCCGCCGTCGACCGACATGATGGCGCCCTTGATCGGCTTGTCGGGCGCGCGTGGCACGTAGGTCGGGAAATTGGCCTCGCGAGCCGGTGTCAGCTTGTCGCCGCGGTTGACTTCCTGGCGCGCCTTGACGATTTCGAGCGTCGTCGGATTGCCGTAGCGGCGCACGCGCGCGTCGCCGACATACTTCGCCTCGTAGCCGAGCACCTCCCCGGAATCCGGGTCGCGCAGGGCGGCACCGGGACGGAAGACCTGCCAGTTCACGCTCGCGCCCGATCCGATGCGGTCCGCATAGGCTGTGTCGCCCTGCGCGATGATCACGCGGCTTTCCTCGGTCGCGAGGATCGTGGGCGCGTTCGCGAGGCCATCTTCTTCAACGACCAGCGGCTGGGTCAGGAACGGTCCGATCACGGACCCGGGAATGCTCGGGATCGCCAGCTGGAGGGGTTCGACCCGTATGCGCGGATCGAGCCTCACGGTGTTGGCGACCGCTTGCTCCTCAGTGCCGCCGGAGGGGCCGGTGCCGCTCTCACGGCCGCCGCCTGCGAGGCTGAGCGACGGGCCGCCCGACGCGGAGCGGTCGAGGCGGATGACATCGCCCGGATAGATCCAGTGCGGGTCCTTGATCTGTTCGCGGTTCATCTGCCAGATCTGCGGCCACTTCCAGGGGTCCTTGAGGAACTTGCCGGCGATTCCCCAGAGCGTGTCGCCCTTGAGGACCGTGTACTGGTCCGGCGCGTCGGCCGCGAGGTCGGACATGGTGACCTTGGAGGCATTGGGGGAGGTCGCGGGCGCGCCTTCCTGCATCCCCTTCCCCGGGCCTTTCCCCGTGGCCGGGGGCATCCCGTCCGCGAAGAGCGCGGCAGGAACCAAACTGGCCAGGGCGACGACTAAAGTTATACTTGATCGCATGGCGACACCTTGTGGATATGGAGCTGGGGACCCATATTCGGAAAGAGGGTTACGGCCCCTTTTTCATGTAGTGCAATAAATTCTGCACATAATTTATTCAATTAGCAAGCTTTTATGGCCATTCTCGAGATTCTCCAATACCCCGACTCGCGCCTCAACACCCCGGCCCAGAGGGTCGAAAAAATAGACGCGGCAACCCGCAAGCTGATCGACGACCTGGCCGCGACCATGTATGCCGCGCCTGGCGTCGGCCTTGCCGCGACCCAGGTAGACGTCCATAAGCAGATCATCGTGATCGATGTGAGCGAAGACCGCAGCGACCTGCGCGTCTTCGTCAATCCGGAGGTGATCCGGCGCGAAGGCCTCGCGGTCAATCAGGAGGGGTGCCTTTCCGTTCCCGGAATCTACGACAACGTCGAACGCGCCGAGAGCATCACGGTGACGGCGCTCGACCGCCAGGGGGCCAGGTTCACCCTGAATGCATCAGGTGCGCTTGCCACGTGCATCCAGCACGAGATGGACCACCTGCAGGGCAAGGTCTTCATCGATTACCTCTCCGAGCTCAAGCAGAATCGGGTCCGCGCGAAGCTCAAGAAGCGGCAGCGCAAAGCCGCCTGAGCACGGCGCACTTGCGCCTCGTCTTCGCCGGCACTCCGGCCTTCGCCGCTCGCGCCCTCGAGGCGTTGCTCCAGGCCGGGCATGAAGTCGCGCTCGTTCTCACGCAGCCCGACCGTCCCGCCGGCCGCGGACTGAAGCTCTCCTCGAGCGCGGTCGCGCAATGCGCCGCGCGCCATGCGATACCGGTATCCCAGCCCGCGACGCTCAAGCACAGCGAGGTGGCCACGCACCTCGCGCGAATCGCGCCCGACGTCATGGTCGTGGCCGCCTACGGCCTGCTTCTGCCGCCGGAAGTCCTCGCGATACCGCGCCTCGGTTGCCTCAACATCCACGCCTCGTTGCTGCCGCGTTGGCGCGGCGCCGCGCCGATCCAACGCGCGATCCTCGCGGGCGATGCGCAAACCGGCATCAGCATCATGCAAATGGATGCGGGGCTCGATACCGGTCCCGTACTCCTCGCAAGAGCGCTCGCAATCGACCCGCGCGCGACGTCGGGTTCGCTCACCGAAGCCCTCGCCGAACTCGGCGCGCAGGCGATCGCCGAGGCTCTCGGGTCCATCGATGGCCTTGGGCCGCGGCCCCAGGATCCCAGCGTCGCGACGCACGCGGCGAAGATTTCCCGCGAGGAGTGCCGCATTCGGTGGGGCGCGTCGAGCGACGAAATCGATCGCCTGGTGAGGGCCCTCGATCCGGCGCCCGGCGCGCAGACGCGCCTCGGTGAAGAGTCACTGAAGATCTGGGCGGTGCAACCAGTCGAGGGGCGAGGCGAGGCGGGGACGGTGCTCTCCGGCATGCGCGAGTTGGTCGTTGCATGCGGACGAGGGGCGCTGCGCATCGATCGCTTGCAGCGCGCGGGGGGCAAACGGCTCGCGGCGGACGAATTCTTGAGGGGCTTTCCGGGCGCCTCCGCCATGCGCTTCGAAACGACCTAGATAGGCCTCCAGAACCAACGCTCTTCTAAGCGTTTGATTAAATATAACAATACGTCCAAGCTTGAGCTTCGGGACGCTGGAAACGCGGCGCAAATGGTGATAAAGTGTAGCTTGGCCGCATCACCTGTCTCGCCGGCGCCACACTCGGGCTGCTCCGGGTCGTCAGATTGTCCGGGGCGCCTTGGGGGATGTCGAGTGGACGAGCGGGTCGATCACGACGGCCTAGCACGAGATCCGATGAGCCTTGCCGCCTATTTCTTTACGCTGTTCCGCCCGCGCGCATCGCGTTGGGCGGAATGGCTGCGCGCGACTACATTCGGACTGTTGCTCGCCTTTGGCGCTGTCGCGCCGGCGCACGCCGAAGGCATCGCCGTGAAGTCCGCCACGCTCGAGGCCGTCGACGACGGCTGGCAGCTCGATGCCGAATTCGACATCCAGTTCAGCCCGCGTCTCGAGGAGGCGGTGAACCGCGGCGTGCCGCTTTACTTCGTCGTCGAGTTCGAGCTGTCGCGCCCGCGCTGGTACTGGTTCGACGAGAAGCCGGTGCAGTTCTCGCAGACCTACAAGATCAGCTATACGCCGCTGCTGCGCCAATACCGGCTTTCAGTCGGCAGCGTCTACCAGAACTTCACCAGCTTCGAGGAAGTGACGCGCGTGCTGTCGCGTCCGCGCGGACTGCACGTCGCCGATCCCGGCGCAGTCGTCGGGAAGAATTCCGCCTACCAGGCGTCGATCCGCATGCGACTCGATACGGCGCAGCTGCCCAAGCCGTTCCAGCTGAACGCCATCGCATCGCGCGACTGGACCCTTGCCTCTGATTGGAGCCGCTGGACGCTCACCCAATGAGGGCGCTGATATTCCTGTGCGTCATCACCGGCGCTGCGCTGGTGTACCTGATGTCGGTGGCGTCCTCGAACAACCAGCTCTTCGCGCAGAACTACCAGCTGCTGCTCTATCTCGGTGGCGGCCTTGCCCTCGGCCTCATGGGGCTCATCACCTACCAGCTCGTGACGCTGCGCCGCAAGCTCCGCGAGCGCGTCTTCGGCTCGAAGCTGACACTGCGCCTGATGGTGGTGTTCGCGCTGATGGCGCTGATCCCTGGCGGGCTGGTCTACGCGATCTCCTTCCAGTTCCTGCAGCGCTCGATCGAGTCGTGGTTCGACGTTCGGGTCGATGAATCGCTCAATCGCGGCATCAAGCTCGCGCGTAACGCCATGGAAAACTCGTTGCGCGAGCTCGAGAAGAAAGCCGATGTGATGGCGACCACGCTCGCCACCTCGCAGTCGGTCGAGGGCGCGACGCTCAACCGCCTGCGCGAGCAGCATTCCATCGAGGAAGCGACGCTGATGACGCCGCGCGGCAAGATCATCGTGCAGTCGGGCTCCGAGCCCGTCGCGCTGCTTCCCGACCTTCCGAGCGCCGACATGCTGCGCAAGGTGCGCGCACAGGAGAAGGTGAGGGGCATCGAGCCCATCGGCGAGCGCGGCATGTACCTGCGTGTCATCGTTCCGGTGAACGTGCTCACGATCGCCGACGACATTCGCATCCTGCAAGTGTTGCAAAGGGTGCCGCTCGCGATCGCGCAGGACGCGCAGCTGGTCGAGGCGGGGTTGAGGGACTACGAGGCACTCCAGCTGGCGCGCGGCGGGTTGAAAAAGATCTTTGGCCTGACCCTCACCTTGGCCATGCTGCTCACGCTGTTCTCGGCTCTCGCGCTCGCCTTCGTGCTCTCGGAGAAGCTCTCCGCGCCGCTGTCGGCGCTCGCCGAGGCGACGCGCGCAATCGCCAAGGGCGACTACTCCAAGCTCAACCCGGTCAATAGCCGCGACGAGTTCGGCGTCCTCACGCAGTCGTTCAACACGATGACGCGCCAGATCGCCGATGCCACCGAGACGATGGAGAGGAACCAGCAACAACTCGAGAATTCCAAGACCTACCTCGAGACCATCCTGTCGAACCTCACCTCGGGGGTGCTCACGTTCGACGAGCGACTCTACGTGAAGACGATGAACGCCGCCGCCGGGCAGATCCTCGCCGTGCCCGCGACGGCCTTCCACGGCCTGAAGCTTCCGGAATGGCCGCGTCACGTCCAGGCGGTCGCCCCGTTCGCAGAGATCGCGCTTCGCCAGTTCGCCTCCTCAGGGACACGCCAATGGGAGGAGCAGATGGAGTACCGCCGCGCCGATGGCCAGCGCACGCTCCTCATCCGGGGCACCCGCCTGGGCTCGCGCGGCGAGGAGGGTTTCGTCGTCGTCTTCGACGACATCACGCACCTTATCCAGGCGCAGCGCGACGCGGCCTGGGGCGAGGTCGCCCGCCGGTTGGCGCACGAGATCAAGAACCCGCTCACCCCGATACAGCTTTCGGCGGAGCGCCTGCAGCAGAAGCTCAAGGACAAGCTTCCCGAGCTCGAGGCCGACATCCTCAAGCGGGCGACCGGCACGATCGTGAACCACGTCGCCGCGCTCAAGGGCATGGTCGACGACTTCAGCCAGTACGCGCACGCCTCGCGCATGAACGCTCGGGCCGTGAGCCTGAACGAGCTGGTGCGCGAAGTGTTGATGCTCTACGAGGCGATGGGCGTGGCGATCGAGCCGCGCCTGGCCGAGAACATTCCCGCCATCTACGCCGACCCCGCGATGCTGCGGCAGGTGCTGCACAACCTGTTCCAGAACGCGATCGACGCGCTCAGCGGCGTGGACAACCCGCGCATCCTCGTCACCACCAGCCTGGGGACCGGAGGCGTCCTGCTCACGGTGAGAGACAACGGCAGCGGCATCGCCGAGGGCGTGATGGGACGGATCTTCGAGCCGTACGTCACCACGAAGCCCAAGGGAACCGGTCTCGGGCTTGCGATCGTGAAACGCATCGTCGACGAGCACCAGGGCCGCATCCTGGTGGAGAACGTCAAGCCCCACGGCGCGACCGTGAGCATCGTCCTGCCTTCCAAGGCCGCGTAACAGCGAATGTCCGCGAACCAGATCCTCGTCGTCGACGACGAAGTCGGCATCCGCGAGTTGCTGTTCGAGATCCTGCGCGACGAGGGCTACGGCGTGCGCCTGGCCGAGAACGCGCAGACGGCACGGTCGGCGCGCAAGGAGATGCGCCCCGATCTCGTGCTCCTGGACATCTGGATGCCCGACACCGATGGCATCACTCTGCTCAAGGAGTGGGCCGGTAGCGGCCTGCTCACGATGCCGGTGGTCATGATGTCCGGTCACGGAACCATCGATTCCGCAGTCGAGGCGACGCGCATCGGCGCATTCGATTTCCTCGAGAAGCCGATCAGCCTGCCGAAGCTGCTCGCCACGGTCGGCAAGGCGCTCGCCGGCGGCCGGGTGCTTCCGAAGACGGGACTCGCTCTCGTCAACCTCGGCAGGGCGCGGGTCATCCAGGAACTGCGCCAGCGGCTCGAGCAGGTCGGGCGGCTGCGTACGCCGGTGCTGTTCACCGGCGAGCTCGGCTGCGGCTTCGAGCTCTGCGCAAGGCACCTGCACCTTCCGAACACGCCGTGGGTCGCGCCCGAGGAGAGCGAGTGGCTCGCCAGCAATCCATTCGAGCCGCTCAACGAGGCGCGGGAAGGAACGCTGTTCCTCGCCGAGATCGGAAATCTTTCCAAGCCCGAGCAGAAGGGGCTTCACCAGCTCCTGGGCAAACTCGACAAGTTCAACGTGCGCCTGATTTGCGCCGCCACGGAGCCGCTGGCGACGATGGCCGAGGACGGGCGCTTCGAGGCCAATCTCTACAACCAGCTCGCGGGCCTGACGATCCGCGTGCCGTCAATCGCGGATCATGCCGAGGATGTGCCCGACATCGCCACCACGCTCCTCACGCAGCTCGTGGACGCCAACGAAGTGCCGCTACGCACTCTGACGGTCGGGGCGCTCAACGTGATGCGCAACCTTGATTGGCCCGGCAACCTGCCGGTGATGCAGAACGTGGTCAAGACGCTGGCGCTCACCGCTCTGGCGAACGACATCACCGGCGAGGACGTCAACCGCGTTGCGCGCGAGTTCAACCTCGGGCCGCGAGAGCAGGTGACGACGGAGGTGGGCGTGTCCCTCGACCTGCCGCTGCGCGATGCCCGCGAGCAATTCGAGAAGCAGTACTTCCTGCACCACATCAGGCGCGAGGAGGGGAACATGTCGCGCGTGGCCGATCGAGTCGGCCTGGAACGCACGCACCTCTACCGCAAGCTCAAGCAGCTCGGAATCCGCCCTTCGGGCAAGAGCGAGGACGCCTCGGGCGGTTGAATTGCGGCGCTACGGAGCTTCGATGCGCCCAAGGCGAACCGCCGTGAGCCCGGTCTTTATGTTGTTGGGGACCGGCATCACGAGGACGCAGTTGTCGTAGGGCGCGCGCACCGGCTGGTCGCCGTCCCACGCGATCAAGTCTCCTTGGCGGGCGACGATTTCCAGCCCGGCGAACGGCTTGGCGAAGCGAAATGCGGGCGTGCTGGCGACGACCGCTTCGGTCACGCGGATGAGCTTCTGCGGCGCGCTCGCCGCCTCGATCTCCTGCGCCGCCTCGCCGGCCTGCACGCATCCGAAGTTGCGCAGGAAGCGCCACGTCGTCTGCCAAGCGACTCGCTCCGAGCTTCGCTCCCAGTGCTGCCCGCATTCCACCAGGAGCGCGTTCTTCGGGCTCGCGGAATCGCCGAAGCCGGCGAAATCGCGCATCCGAGTCCCATTGGCATGCCCGGTATCGCTCACCACATGCTCGGGAATGCCGATCTCGAAGGCGAGGCGGATGCCCTTGTCGAGCGGCCCGCAGATCATCACCGGCGGGCTGGGCTCGAGCATGGAGTGGATGTCGAGGAGAAAGTCCGCCGCTTCGACGAAAGGCCTGAGCGCGCGGGCCCGCTCCAGCTCGCGGCTCGCGCGCGGCCCATCGAGGACAGCGGACGTCCAGACGCGGTTGAAGTCCTCGTCGATGAACCGCGTCGCGTAGGGGTTGGTAGGATCGAATCGCAGGAACGCCTCGACGTTGGCGAAGGCGAGGGTGAGCTTGCCCCGCGCCGGGCGCAGCCCGCGGCGCAGCAGCCGGTCGACCACGATGGCGCCGCAAATCTCGTTGCCGTGCGTGAGGGCATTGATCATCACGTGCGGGCCAGGCCGCGTGCTCTCGAACGTGTGTACGAAATCGACACCCGTGTTCGAACGGCGGTGAGGCTCTATGTCGGGTGCTTTCAGCTCGACGGCGACTGGAGGCATGGGATCTCAGTGTGAGTGATCGTGGTCGTGATCATGATCGTGATTATGCGGGTGGTCGTGGCCATCGTGGGAATGGCCATGGGAATGGTCGTGGCCGTGATGGGGATCTCCAGCGCAAAGGTGCGAGCCACGCTCGGCCGCGTAGGCGGCGGCCGCCGCGACGAGGGCGTCCAGGTTGCGCCGCAGCGCGTCGAATCCGGAGGATTTCTCCCGCGTGCGCTCGTCCATATAGAGCTTGCGGTTCACTTCGATCTGCAGGCTGTGGCGGTGCGCGGACGGATCGGAAAACGCCCGTACCAGCTCCACCCCCTTGTAGGGGTCGTTGATCTTCACCTGGTAGCCCATGCCACGCAGCGCCTGCGCGACGAGGGTGGTGAACTCCGGCTCGCAAGTCGTGCCGTCGCGGTCTCCGAGGACGAAATCCGCGCGCGGCTTGCCCGGGCCTTCATCGGAGATCCGGCCGCTGACCGCCGGCATCGAATGGCAGTTGAAGTGCCACACCGCGCCGAAATGCCCGTAGGCGTCGTCGAGCGCGTCCTTGACCGCGCGCTGGTAGGGCTGGTGATAGCGCACGATGCGCCGCTTCACCTCCTCGACCGAGAGCTTGCGCGAGTAGATCGGCTCGCCCGAGTCAAGCACGCGCCAGATGAGGCCCACGCCGAGCTCGGTCTTGCGGCTGGGCAACGCGGGCCCCGGCCACGGAGCATCGAGGAGCGTGGCGTCGATGTCGAGCAGCGACCGGTTCGGATCGATGTAGCTGCGCGGGAAGCGCGCCGCGATCAGCGCGGCGCCCAGGCCGGGCGCCCCGCCAAACAGTTCGTTCACATGGCTGTCCTCGGCCTGGCGCAGCGCCTCGCCCGGGACCGCGAAGCCGAAGTCGTCGGGATACTCCGAGCCGCTGTGCGGCGAATCGAGCACCAGCGGCACGCGCCGGCCGGTTGGGGGAATCACGATGAAGGGATCGTTCATGTCATGGATTGTCGTTCAGGTGGCAGGCCGATTGGCGTCCGGACGCGATCTCGCGCAGCCTGGGGACTTCGGTGCGGCAGCGGTCGAACGCCCGCGGACAGCGGGGATGGAAATGGCAACCCGGGGGCGGTGCGAGCGGCGAGGGAATCTCGCCACGGATCGGCACGTACGCGCGGTGCCGCGACTCGACGCGCGGCACCTCGGCGATCAGCGCTTCGGTGTACGGATGGTTCGGCCGCGCGTAGATCTCGGCCGTGGGGCCCGTTTCCACGACTCGTCCCAGGTACATCACCACGACGCGGTCCGACAGATGGCGCACGACGCCAAGGTCGTGGCTGATGAAAAGATAGGTAAGCGCAAGCTCCTCGCGCAGGCGGATGAAGAGGTTGAGCACCTGTGCCTGGATGGATACGTCGAGCGCCGCCACCGCCTCGTCGCAGACCAGGAACCGCGGCTTCACCGCGAGTGCCCGTGCGATGCCGATCCGGCTTCGCTGCCCCCCGGAAAACTGGTGCGGAAAGCGTTTCATCAGCGTCGGATCCATGCCGACGCGATCGAGCATCTCGGCCACATAGCCCTCGCGCTCGCGCGCCTCGATCACGCCGTGAGCGACCGGCGCTTCGCCCACGATGTCGACGATCCTCAGGCGCGGATTGAGCGACGCGTAGGGATCCTGGAAGATCATCTGCACCGCGAGGCGCTCGCCGCGCGCCGCCTCGCTTTCGTACTCGCGATACGGCCTCCCCTTCCAGTAGCGCTCACCTTCCGTGGGGGTGAGGATGCGAGTCACGATGCGGCCGAGCGTCGACTTGCCGCAGCCCGATTCGCCCACCAGGCCGACGACCTCGCCCTCGCGAACCGCGAGGCTCACCGCCTCGAGCGCGTGGACGGTCGATTCGGTGACCCGTGCTCCAAGCCGGCGCGCGATCCTCCCCGCGAGGTCGAGGCGCCGTACGAAGCGCTTCGATACCTCGCGGACCTCCAGCAGGGGAATCGCCACGGCGCTCATCCGAGCGGATTCACGCAGCGCAGGCTGCGCCCGGGAGCGGCGGCCCTCATGGCGGGCGCCAAGCGGCAATCCTCGCGCGCTCGCGCGCAGCGCTCGCGGAAAGCGCAGCCCTCGCCAAGCGCAAGGAGGGAGGGCGTCATGCCGCGGATCTGGGCGAGCGGCCGACCGGGCGTGTTGCGGCTGGGAATCGAATCGAGCAGGCCGCGCGTGTAGGGATGCATCGGCCGGTCGAGGATCTCGTCGACGGGCCCGGATTCCACGATGCGCCCGGCGTACATCACGCAGACCTCGTCGGCGAGCCCGGCGATCACGGACAGGTCGTGGGTGATCCAGATGAGTCCCGTGCCGCTCTCGCGGCACAGCCGCTGCATCTCGAAGAGGATCTGCCCCTGGATGGTCACGTCGAGGGCGGTCGTGGGCTCGTCGGCGATGATCAGGTCGGGTTCGTTGACCATTGCGATGGCGATCGCGACCCGCTGGCGCATGCCGCCGGAGAACTGGTGCGGATAGCCTCGCAGGCGCTCGTCGGGCGACGCGATCCCCACGCGCACGAGCGTTTCCCGGCAGCGCGCGAGCGCCGATTCGCGCGAGACCGCGCGATGCGCCCGCACGGCTTCCACCATCTGCGTGTCGATGCGCAGCACCGGGTTGAGGGTCATCATCGGATCCTGGAAGATCATCGCGACGCGATTGCCCCGGAGCTTGCGCCAGGCCTGCTCGCCGAGCGTTGTGAGCTCGACGCCGCCCAAGGCGATGCGCCCGGCGACAATCCTTCCCGGGGCGTCGACCAGCCCCATGATCGAGTAGCCGGTCATCGACTTGCCCGAACCCGACTCGCCCACGAGGCCGAGGATGCGCCCGCGATCGACGCGAAAGCTCACGTCGTCCACTGCCTTCACCACGCCCGCGCGGGTGAAGAAGTGCATGCGCAGCCCTTCAACCTCGAGCAGCGGATTCATTTCTTCAACCGTGGATTGAGGATATCGCGCAGCTGGTCGGCGACCAGGTTGATCGCCATGATCGTGACGAGCAGCGCGAGCCCGGGATAGAAGCTGATCCAGTACTTGCCCGAGAGCAGGTACTGGAAGCCGTTGGCGATCAGCAGGCCGAGCGAGGGCTCGGTGATCGGCAGTCCCAGGCCCAGGAACGAAAGGGTCGCCTCGAGCGAGATCGCGTGCGCGACCTGCACGGTGGCGACGACGATGAGCGGCGGGACGCAATTGGGCAGGAGGTGGCGGAACACGATCCGCGTGCGCGAAAGCGCGAGCACCTGCGCTGCTTCGACATACTCCTTCTGGCGCTCGACGAGCGCCGAGGAACGAACGGTGCGCGCGTAGTAGGCCCACTGCACCGTGACGAGCGCGGCGATGATCTTGCCCACGCCCTGGCCGAGGACCGCGAGCAGGACCAGCGCGATCAGGATCGCGGGAAACGACAGCTGGATGTCCGCGATGCGCATGATGGCCGCATCGACCCAGCCGCCGAAGTACGCGCTCGCCAATCCGAGAGCGAGCCCGATCGCAAGCGCGATCACCGTGCTCGCGCCACCCACGGCGAGCGAGATCCGCAGGCCGTAGAGGATGCCCGAGAGCATGTCGCGCCCCTGGTCGTCCGTGCCGAGCCAGTACATCTTTCCCGTGGACTCGGATTGCTCCCCCGGAGCGAGCTTGGAGTCCATCACGTCCAGTTGCGCGAGGTCGTACGGGTTCTGGGGTGAAATGAGCGGCGCCGCGAGCGCGAGGAAGACGATTGCCACGAGAAGGCCCAGGCCGATCATGGCGAGCCGGCTCTCGGCGAATTCGGCGGCGAAGCGCCGCCACGGCGACTCGGCCAGGGCGACGGCCGGCACGGACGCAGGATCGGCGGCGGCGACGCGCATGGGCTCAGTGCGCCGCGGCGGCTCCGCCGAGGCGCACGCGCGGATCGAGCATCGAGTAGACGACGTCGACCACGAAGTTGATGGCGATGAAGATCGTGACCGTCACGAGGAGGTAGGCGACGATGACGGGTCGGTCGAGCTGGTTGACGGAATCGATCAGCAGCTTGCCGCTGCCGGGCCAGGCGAAGATCGATTCGGTGATGATCGCGAAGGCGATCACGGAGCCCAGCTCCAGCCCGATCACCGTGACGATCGGGATCAGGATGTTCTTGAGCACGTGCACGCCGATCACCCGCCCGGGGCCAAGTCCCTTGGCGCGCGCGAACTTCACGTAGTCCTGCAGCATCGCCTCGCGCGTGCCGGCGCGCGTCAGGCGAACCAGGAGCGAGAGCTTGAAGAGCGCAAGGTTGAGGGCCGGCATCGCGAGGTGCGCCAGCCCGTCGAGCGTGAGGAAGCTCACCGGAATTCCCGCGACCACGACCGTCTCGCCGCGGCCGTTGGGCGGCAGCCAGCCGAGCTGCACCGAGAAGACCATGATGAGCACGAGGCCGACCCAGAACGTCGGCAGGCTGAAACCGAGGATGGAGCCGGCCATGATGCCGCGGCCGATCCATGAATGGGGCTTGAGGCCGGCGACGAGCCCGAGGGGAATGCCGAGCATGATCGCCATCGCCATGGCGACGAAGGCGAGCTCGAGGGTCGCCGGCAGCTTGGCGAGGATCAGCTGGATCGCCGGGACGTTGTACACGAACGACCGGCCCAGGTCGCCGCTCGCCGCGCGCCTCAGGAATGTCGCGTATTGCTCGAGGATCGGCCGGTCGAGGCCAAGGGCGGCCGTGGCGCGCGCTCGCTCGAAGTCGTCCGCCTGCGGGTTGACGAGCAGCTCGATCGGGTTGCCGATCGCGTACACGCCGAGGAAAACCAGCAGCGACATCACCAGCAACACAAAGACGCTTTGTCCAAATCGGCGAATCGCGAATGCGAGCAAGGGATTCTCTTGGAGTGGCCCTTACCTAGGCCATAGCATCAGTACACTCTACCGAGCCACGGGCTTGAGCCCCGTGGCGAGCGTGTACTGATCCGTGCGTGGTGTGTAGCGATAGCCCTTCGCCGTCGCCCACGTGCTCACCTCGTAATGCACCGGGATGAGCCCGGTGTCGTTCATCGCCGTCTCGGCGGCCTGCTGGATCATCGCTTCGCGCTTGCGCTCATCCATCGTGTTGAGCGCTTCGGTGAGCTGCTTGTCGAACGCGGGGTTCGAATAGCGCCCGCGGTTGTTGACCCCCATCCCCTTCTCCATGTCGCGGGTGGCGAGCAGCGAGCGCAGCGACGAGCCCTGCTCGCCGGACTCCGTTCCCCAGCCGAGCAGCATGTAGCCGAAGTCCCCGTTGGTGGCGCGGCTGAAGTAGACGCTCGAGGGCATGGTCTCGACTTTCGCGTCGATTCCGGCGCGCGAATAGAATTGCGCGATCGCCTGCGCGATCTTGTCGTCGTTGATGTAGCGGTTGTTGGGGCCGTGGATGGTGAGCGCGAACCCGTTCGGATAGCCGGCCTCGGCGAGCAGCTTCTTCGCGGCCGCCGGGTCGTATTTCGGGGGCTTGAGCTTCTTGCTCGTCCCGTAGAAGAAATCGGGCAGGAGCTGCGAGGCCGGCACCGCCTTCTTCTCCATGATGCGTTCGACGATCGCGTCACGGTTGATGGCGATCGACAGCGCCTTGCGCACGCGCGAGTCCCTGAACGGGTTGCGCTCGAGCGGCTTGCCGTCCTTCGCGCTTACGAATGGCGGCGCCTTGTCCGACCATTGGTGGAGATGGACGTAGATCACGCGGTTGGAAACCTTGTCGGCGAGCGCGAAGTTCTTGTCGGAGGCGAGCTTGGCGATGTCCGAAGTCGGCACCGTCTCGATCATCTGCACGTCGCCGGAGAGCAGCGCGGCGACGCGCGCGGCCGGATTGGAGAGGATCTTGAGAGTCACCTTGTCCCACGGTTCCTCGCCGCCCCAATACGCGTAGTTCGCCTTGAGGACCACGCGCTGGTTGGGAGTGTACTCGGCGAACTTGTATGGCCCGGTACCGATGGCCGCCTTGCCGGAGTTGAAGTCTTCCGTGGTCGCCTTCTCCGCGATCGCCTTGGGCAGGATGTACACCGCCCCCAGGTCGCTCGGCAGCAGGACGTGCGGCGCGGCGGTCCGGAACACGATGGTGTGCGGATCGACGATCTTCGTGTCCACGATGGGCCTGGTGAAGGTCGCCATCGACGAGGGGCTGTTGGGGACGTTGGGCACGCGCTTGTAGGTCGCCACGACGTCCTCGGCGGTGAACGCGGTGCCGTCGTGGAACTTCACGTTCTTGCGCAGCTTGAATTCCCACGTGAGCTCGTCGAGCGGGCGCCACGACGTCGCGAGCCCGGGCACGAGCTTCTGGCTCGCGTCGCGCATGACCAGCGGCTCGTAGATGTGGAGCAGGAGGCTGTTGTTGGGCGAGAGGTTGTGGTAGTGCGGGTCGATCGAGGTGATCGCGGCCTGCAGTCCGATCGCGACTTCGCGTTCACGGGCGCAGGAGGCGAACGAAACGATCGACGCGGCGAACGCGATCGCCGCGATCCGGAGCCACATCGAGGTCTCCTCGGTTCTCGCGAGCGCCCTCGACGGCGCTCGGCACGGTCGGGCCATGATACCGTGAATGCCATGGATCAGGCCGAGCGCTTCGAGGCGCTCCTCGCCTCTGGCAAGGACGGCGCGCTGCTGCGCTTCAGCCTCGGAATGCACTATCTCAAGGCGGGCGACGCGGCGCGCGCCGCCGGCCACTTGCGCATCGCGGTAGAGCACGACCGCGATTACTCCGCGGCGTGGAAGCTGCTCGGCAAGGCGCTCGCCGAGTGCGGCGAAAGCGCCAACGCGGCGGACGCATTTCGCAGCGGCATCGCGGCGGCGCAACGCCGCGGAGACAAGCAGGCCGCGCGCGAGATGGAGGTCTTCCTGCGCCGGCTCGAGAAGCCCGCGCCCTAGGCTTCCCCGAGGAAGCGCTCGAGCGCCTCAGGCGCGGCGTCCTTCACGATTGCGGCGGCTCCCAAGCGCTCGAGCAGGATCAGCGTCACGCGTCCCGCCTCGTTCTTCTTGTCGCGACCCATGAACTCGAGCCAGGTCTCGCGCGCGATCCGCGGCGCATCGACCGGCAGGCCCAGGCGACGCAGCAGCGCGACCAGGCGCTCGGCATCGTCGGCGTGCAATCGCCCGGTGCGCACCGAGAAGCGCGCCGCCAGCACCATCCCCAAGGCCACCGCTTCGCCGTGCAGCCACGTCCCGTAGCCCGTGGCCGATTCGATGGCGTGCCCGAAGGTGTGGCCGAAATTGAGCAGAGCTCGCTCGCCCGACTCGCGCTCGTCGGCGGCGACGATCGCCCCTTTGATTTCGCAGGAGCGGCGGATCGCGTGGGAGAGCGCCGCGAAATCGCGCCGCTCGAGCGCGGCGGCATTGGCCTCGATCCACGCGAGGAAGGCGGCGTCGGCGATCGCCCCGTACTTGACCACTTCGGCAAGACCCGCCGCGTATTCGCGTGCCGCCAGCGTGGCGAGGGTGCCGGTGTCGGCGACCACCGCGCGCGGCTGGTGGAAAGCGCCGACCATGTTCTTGCCGAGACGGTGGTTGATCGCCGTCTTCCCGCCCACGGATGAATCGACTTGTGCGAGGAGCGTGGTCGGTATCTGCAGGTAGTCGATGCCGCGCTGGTAGGTCGCTGCGCCGAATCCTGCGATGTCGCCCACTACCCCCCCGCCAAGAGCGACGAGGATCGTCCTGCGGTCGGCCCGGGCGCGCAGCAGCTCGCCGTGAAGCGCGTCCAGGCTCTCCCAGGTCTTGTACGCCTCGCCGTCGCGAAGCAGGATGCGCAGGCTGCGGGCACCGGCCGCCGCAAGGGCGGATTCGAGGCGCGCGGCATAGAGTGGCGCGACCGTTTCGTTGGTGACGATCGCCGCCAGGCGCCCCGCGACGTGCGGCACGAAGGGCCCGGGGTCGTCGAGGAGGCCGGCGCCGATGTGGATTGGATAGGCGCGGCTGCCGAGCTCGACGCGCAACGCGCCCGTCTCGCTCACAGGGCACCTCCCGCGGCGGTCTCGTGCTCGCGAATCGCCGCGAGCACCCGGCTCACCAACGTCGAGGTGCTCTGGGATCCGGTGTCGACGATCGCGTGCGCGCAATCGCGGTAGAGCGGCTCGCGCGCCTCGAGCAGCTGCGCGAGGCGCGCGCGCGGATCGGCGGTGGCGAGCAGCGGTCGGCTCGCGTCGTGGCGGGTGCGCTCCCAGAGGTTTTCCAGGCGCGCGCGCAGGTACACCACGGTTCCTGCCTCGCGCATCAAGCGGCGGTTGGCTTCGTCGAGCACCACGCCGCCGCCGGTGGCGATCACGCAGGCATCGCGCCGCGCGAGCTCGGCCAGCAGTGTCGACTCGCGCCGGCGGAATCCTTCCTCACCCTCGATCTCGAAGATCGTGGCCACCGGCACGCCAGTGCGTTCGACCAGCACGCGGTCGGAATCGACGAACTCGCGCTCCAGGCGCTGCGCGAGAGCCCGCCCGAGCGTCGTCTTGCCGGCGCCCATCATGCCCACGAGGAAGATATTCGTGCTTGCCATCAACCGTCCCGTTGCACCCGGGCTTCGAGAATAGCCGAAAAAAAAGCCCCGGCGGACCGGGGCTGGAGGATTGTTGGGTCGCTCGTCAGCGGACGGTGAGCGTGTCCTTGACGATGCGCGGGGTCACGAACACCAGCAGCTCGGTCTTGTTGTCGATCTTGTTGGTGCGCTTGAAGAGCACGCCCAGGAGCGGTATCTCGGCGAGGAATGGAACCTTGTCGATCGTGGTGCGCGTCTCCTGCTGGTAGATGCCGCCGAGGACGATCGTGTCCCCGTTGTCCACCAGCACCTGCGTGCTGACGCGCTTGGTGTCGACCGAGGGCACACCGGAGAAGACTTGGCCCACCGAGTCCTGCTTCACTTCGAGGTCCATGATGATGCGATCGTCCGGTGTGATCCGCGGAGTTACCGCGAGCTCGAGCACGGCGGGCTTGAAGGCGACCGTGGTCGCGCCGCTCGCTGCCTGCGTGAGGTACGGGATCTCCGTGCCCTGCGAGATCGTCGCCTTCTTCTTGTCGGCGGTGATCACGCGCGGGCTGGAAACGATCTTGCCGCGGTTGTCGGCCTCCAGCGCGGAGAGCTCGACGTTCACGAGGTTGCCGCTGCCGAGGTTCAGGACCGTGAGGGCGAGCTGACCGGCCGCGCCGATCACCGGCAGGTTCACGTTCAGCTGCTCGGGCTGGGCGCCCATCGGGACCGTTCCGGTTACCGACGTGCCGACGTTGAATCCCGCGATGGAGGGGTTGGCGCCGGCGTAGATGAGCGACGCCGAGCCGCGCGAGGTCGGGTTGTTGGGAATGTTGGCGTTGGTGTCGAGGAGGCTGCCGGATACGCCGACGTTGTAGTTGCTCGAGTTGAACGCCGATTGCGTGCCGAAGCGCGCGCCGAGCTGGCGCCCCCACTTGTCGTCGGCGATCACGATGCGCGCCTCGATCAGCACCTGGCGCACCGGGACGTCGAGTTGCAGGATCAGGCGACGCGCCTCCTCGAGGCGCCCGCCGGAGTCCTGCACGAACAGCGTGTTGGTGCGCTCGTCGACCGTCGCGCTGCCGCGCTTGGAGAGGATCTTCTGGTCCTTGTCGGAGAGGATCTTCTTCAGGTCCTCGGCCTTGGCATAGGAGAGCGCGAACGATTCGGTGCGCACCGGCTCCAGGTCGGAAACCGCGGCCTGGGCCTCGAGCGCGAGTTTTTCCTTGGCGGCGAGCTCGTCGGTGGGCGCGATCAGCACCACGTTGCCGTTCTTGCGCTTCGACAGCCCCTTCGCCTGCAGGATGATGTCGAGCGCCTGGTCCCAGGGCACGTCCTTCAGGCGCAGCGTGAGGTTGCCGCCCACCGTGTCGCTGGTGATGATGTTCAGGCCCGTGAAGTCGGCGATGACCTGCAGCACCGCGCGCACCTCGACGTTCTGGAAGTTGAGCGAAAGCTTCTCGCCCGCGTAGCCCGGCGTCGAGCTCTGCACCAGGCGGTTCGGATCTTCCTTGACCGGCTTCACCTCGATGATGAATTGCGTGTCGGTCTGGTACGCGGAGTATTCCCACAGGCCGCGCGGCTCTAGGACCATGCGCGCGTTGCCGCCCTGCTCGAACGTGTCGATGTTGCGCACCGGGGTGCCGAAGTCGCCGACGTCGAGGCGGCGGACGAGGCTGCGCGGCACGTTGGTGTTGATGAAGTCGACGACCAGCTGGCGTCCCTGCTGGCGGATGTCGATGCCGATGTTGGGCGACGAAAGGTCGACCACGACGCGGCCCTCGGCATTGTTGCCGCGGCGGAAATCGACGTCGCGCAGGTTGTAGCGCGTGCTGGTTCCGGCGGCGGGCGCCTCGGCGAACACCATCGGCGCCGCGGACGGCGCGGTGGAGACGGAGGCGGTCGTGGTCGGCGCCTGCGAGGCGTCGATCGTGATCAGCAGCTGCCTGCCATCCATCGCCTGCGTGTAGGTGAGGTTGCGCGCCAGGTTGAGCACCAGCCGCGTGCGGTTGGCCGTCTGCACGACCGACACGCTCTTCAGGTCGCCTTCGCCCGCCTCGACCTGCGTGCGGTTGAGGCCGTTCGTCGTGTCCGGAAGATCGATCGCGATGCGCGGCGGATTCGTGACGGCGAATCCCTGCGGCAGCGCGGCGAGCGGCTCCTTCAGCCCGACCTTGACGAGAATCTTCCCGCCCTGGGCCTGGGAGAAGTTGATCGACTCGACCGCGTTCTTAGCGGCTCCCTGGGCCCAGGCGAGCGGGGCGGCGAGCGCGAGGGCGAGCGCGGCAAGCGCGGCTCCAAGGCTCCCGAAAGTTGGCAATCGCAGCATCTTGGTCACTTTTTATCCCCTTTGCCGGTTTCCTCCAGCAGCGGCAACACGCTCTGCCGCTCGGCCCAATCACCGGCGCTGTCTTGAACGATTTCCTTGAGCTTGATCTCGGCTTCGGTCACATCCGTGATCAGGCCGAAGTTCTGACCCATGTAGTTACCCTTCTTGACCCGGTAGAGGGTCTTGTCGGCGCGCACCAGGGCGTACGTGTCAGGTCCCTGGGAAAGCGTGCCCACCATCTTCAGTTGCTCGAGCGGGAAGGCCTCGAGCGGCTCCTTGCGCCGGTTCAGGTCGGGCGCCGGGCCGCCGCAGGGCGGCTGGGCGCAAGGCGCCGAGGAAAGCTTGCGCGGCTTGAATGGATCGGGAAGGTCGAAGCCTTCGTAGGTGAAGGGCTCGAACGGCTTGACCGCCGGCAGGGGCTCGATCTTGCGCGGCAGGCCCTTGTCGGACTCGCGCACGAACTGCTTGAGCTCGTCGAGCTCACCGCCGCAGCCGCCGAGGGCGACCAGCGCCACGGCCATTAGCAGAGGCTTTTTCATTTACCGATCGCTCCTACCTTGGGCGGACCGCCCTTCGCGGCCTTGTCCTTGGCGGCCTTGCGCTGCTTGGAGACCTCTTCCTCGTCGAGGTAGCGGTAGGTCTTGGCGACCGCCTCCATCGACAACAGGCCGTCTTTCGGCGGATCGAGCTTGAGGTCGGTGAGCAGCACGATGCGCGGCATCTTGGCGACGTCGCTCGCGAAGGCGCCGAGGTCGTGGTAGTTACCGGTCACCTTGATGTTCACCGGAAGCTCGGCGTAGAACTCGGTGAAGTTCTCCTTCTCCGAGGGCTTGAAGAGGTCGAACGCCAGGCCACGGCCGAGGCCCGCCTGGTTGATGTCGATGAGCAGCGCGTCCATCTCGCTCTTGTTGGGCAGCTGCTTGAGCAGTGCGCCGAACGCCTGCTCGATCTCGGCGCGCTGCTGCTTGTAGGAGTCGAGGTTCACCGCGCCTGGCCCTTCTCGATCTGCTCCTTCTGCTGCGCCCAGAGCAGGAAGTAGGCCGCGACCTGCAGCACGACGAAGATGACCACCATCGCGCCGGCCTTGATCGGCCACGGCCAGTTGCCCGGCTGCTTGGGATCTAGCGACCGTATTTCTTCGATGAGATTCATTTGGTCGCCCCAGCGGGCTTGGCCGGCGCGCCCTTGGAGGGCGTGGCGGATTCCTCGGCCTTGGCGCGCTTGATCGAGATGTTCATGCTGAATTCGTTGATGCGGTTGCCCGACTTGTCAGGCGCCGGCGTCGCCTTGATCTCGACGAGCTCGGGGTTCTCGAGGTACGGAGAGGCACCGAGGTTGCGCATCAGGGTCGAGACGCGCGCGTTCGATTGCGCGTACCCGAGCACGTTGACCTTGGGGCCTACCTGCTTGACCGCCTTGAGGTACACGCCCTCGGGCAGCTGGCGCAGGAGCTGGTCGAGGAGCTGGACCGGCTCCGAGCGGTTGCTCTGCAGCCCCTCCACGACGAGCTTCTTCGCGAGCAGCGCCGCCGTTTCCTCGCGGATCTTGCGGATCTCCTCGATCTGCTTGTCGAGCTTGTCGATCTCGGACTTCATGTAGGCGACGTTCGCCTGCTGCTGCGTCACCTGCGTGTCGAGGAACAGCCACACGGCGCCGACAACGATCAGGCCGATGACCGCCGAAATGCCCGCAAGCACCAGGAACTGCTGCTGGCGGCGCTTGCGCTTTTCCTCGCGGTGCGGCAGTAGGTTGACGCGGATCACGGATCGAACCTCCGCATCGCCAGGCCACAGGCCACCATGAGCGAGGGTGCATCGATGGTGAGCTGGCGCGGCTTGATCTTGGACGAAAGCGCCATGTTCGCGAACGGGTTCGCGACCACGGTGTGCACCTGGGTGCGCTGGGCGACCATTTCCTCGAGCCCGTCGAGCATCGCGCTGCCGCCCGTGAGCAGGATGTGGTCGACCTTGTTGAACTGCGTCGAGGTGAAGAAGAACTGGAGCGCCCGCTGGATCTCGAGGACGATCTTCTCGTTGAACGGCTGCAGCACGTCGGGTCCGAAGTTCTCCGGCAGGTTGCCGACGCGCTTGGCGGCTTCGGCTTCCTCCACCGGCATGTCGAACTGCCGGGCGATGTCCTGCGTGAGGGTATTGCCCCCGATCTGTTGCTCGCGCGTGTAGACCGTCTGGTTGTTGTTGAGCACGGTGACGCGGGTGACGGTGGCGCCGATGTCGACGGTCACCGTGATGTCGCTCTCGGAGATGCCCGAGCTGCCGCCGCAGATCAGCTCGAAGGCGGTCTGCGAGGCGTAGGACTCGACATCCATCACGATCGTCTTGAGGCCTGCGGCTTCGGCCGCGGCGACCCGATCCTCGATCTTCTCCTTGCGCGAGGCGGCGATGAGCACCTCGACTTCGTCGTCGCCCGACGGGGCTGGGCCAAGGACCTGGAAGTCGAGGTTGACCTCGTCCAGGGAGAAGGGAATGTACTGGTTGGCCTCGCCCTGGACCTGGATCTCCATGTCCTCTTCGCGCTGGTTGCCGGGCAGGATGACCTTCTTGGTGATGACCGCCGCCGCCGGCAGGGCCAGCGCGACGTTGCGAATGCGCGAACCGAGCGCCTTGTGGGCCCGTTTGATGGCTTCGCCCGCCGCCTCGATATTGGCAATGTTGCCGTCCACCACCGTGTCCTTGGGCAAGGGCTCGATGGCATAGCGTTCGACCCGGTAAACGTTGCGGCCCGCTTCCGCGATCTCCACCATCTTGACGGAGGACGAGCTGATGTCGCAGCCCACCAGGGGCGGCGTTTTCGCTTTCAGGAAATCGAACTGGGCGGCTAAATTATCTTTAAGCGGCATGTTAGGTTAGCACCCAAACGAAGAATCTACTTTAGATGCTAGCAACAAGTCCTAGGCCTGTAAAGCATTTTGTGGCAAGGCCTTAGCGCACCCATCGCGACTATAATGACCCCGGTAAATTGAACCTAACGCGCGCCACGGCAGCCTGATGAGGCCCATGCCGAGGCCCGCGGCTCCGATGACCTCCCGCTGGTGGTTTTATCCCGCCCTGATCGCCGTCTCCCTGGCCCTCGTCGTGGCCGGGGTGGCGGCCCTCACCGTGGTCCTGCTTTGGCCCAACCTGCCGAGCCTCGAGGTCCTCACCGACTACCGTCCCAAGATCCCGCTGCGCATCTTCAGCGCCGACGGTGAGCTCATCGGGGAGTTCGGCGAAGAGAAGCGCGCGGTGGTGAAGATCAAGGACGTGCCGCAGGTCATGAAGGCGGCCATTCTCGCCGCCGAGGACGATCGCTTCTACCAGCATGGCGGGGTCGATTACATGGGGGTCGCCCGGGCGGCGATCGCCAACCTGCAGGGCCGGCGAGAGGGGGCGAGCACCATCACAATGCAGGTCGCCCGCACCTTCTTCCTCACCCGGGAGAAGACCTTCGCCCGCAAGCTTTCCGAGGTGCTCCTCGCCTTCAAGATCGAGGCGAACCTCACCAAGGACCAGATCCTCGAGCTCTACATCAACCAGATCTTCCTCGGGCAACGGGCCTACGGCTTCGGTTCGGCGGCCAACGTCTACTTCGGCAAGAACCTCGCCGACCTCACGCCGGGGGAAGCCGCCATGCTCGCGGGCCTTCCGCAGGCCCCCTCGCGCCAGAACCCGTTCGTGAACCCCAAGCGGGCGCGCGAGCGCCAGCAATACGTGCTGCGCCGCATGAACGACGTGGGCTGGCTCGCCACCGACCAATACCGCAAGGCGCTGGCCGAACCCCTGCGGCTCAACGCGAATCAGCGCGAAAGCTTCCCGCTCAGGGCGGACTACATCGCGGAAATGGCCCGGGCAGCCATCTTCGAGCAGTACGGCGAACCCGCCTATGTGAGCGGCCTTCGCGTCTACACGACCGTCCGGCGCAAGGACCAGGACGCGGCGCAGGCCGGCCTTCGCGTCGGCGTCATGGAGTATGACCACCGCCACGGATACCGCGGCCCCGAGGGTTTCGTCACCCTGCCCCCTCCCGGCGAGGATCTCGAAGACGCCGTCGAGGAGGCCCTGCAGGAGCGCGACGTAGTCAATGAGCTGGTGCCCGCGGTCGTGGTCGAGGCCACCCCGCGGGAGGTCAAGGCCGTGATGCGGCGCGGCGACGAGGTGAAGGTCTCCGGGGAAGGGCTGCGGTTCGCCGCGCGCGCGCTGGTCGAGAGGAATCCCGACCACGCCATCCGCCGCGGCTCGATCATCCGGTTGCAGCTGGGGGAGAAGGGCGCCTACTCCATCTCGCAGGTTCCCAAGGTGGAAGCCGCACTCGTGTCCCTCGACCCGCAGAACGGCGCCATCCTCGCCCTGGCCGGGGGGTTCGATTTCAACGCGAACAAGTTCAACCACGTGACGCAGGCGTGGCGCCAGCCCGGCTCGAGTTTCAAGCCCTTCATCTATTCGGCGGCGCTGGAGAAAGGCTTCACCCCGGCGACCGTGCTGAACGACGCCCCGTTCGTGATCGAGGCCGCGAAGACCGGCGGCCAGCTTTGGGAGCCGAAGAACTACGACAACAAGTACGAGGGGCCGATGCGCCTGCGCACGGCGCTCGCGAAGTCGAAGAACATGGTTTCGATTCGCCTCCTGCAGGCGATCGGGCCGGGCTACGCACAGGACTACGTGCAGCGCTTCGGCTTCGATCCCAAGATGCACCCGGCCTATCTCACCATGGCGCTCGGGGCGGGATCGGCGACGCCCTTGCAGATGGCGGCGGCCTATTCGGTGTTCGCCAACGGGGGCTACCGCGTCAAGCCCTGGTTCATCCAGCGGGTGGAAGACATTCGCGGCACGACGCTCTATACGGCCAAGCCCGAGGTCGCGGGCGCCGACGCCGAGCGCGTGCTCGACGAGCGCAACGCTTTCCTGATGACGAGCCTGATGCGCGACGTGGTGCGCTACGGCACGGCCGCGCGCGCGATGTCGCTTGGCCGCCAGGACCTGGCCGGCAAGACCGGCACCACCAACGACCACATCGACGCCTGGTTCGCGGGCTTCCAGGGCCACCTCGTGGCCATCTCGTGGATCGGCTTCGACACGCCCGCGACCCTCGGTCTCAACGAGACCGGCGGGCAGGCGGCCCTTCCCATCTGGATGGCCTACGCCACGAAGGCGCTGAAGGACATGCCGGAGAGCGACTTGCCGGCGCCCGCCGGAATCGTCTCGGTCAACATCAATCCGGTGAGCGGGCTGCGCGAGCTCGACGGGCGCAGCAAGACCTCGGAGTATTTCTATACCGAGTCAACACCTCCCGTGGGAGATGAGAGCGCCTTCGCGCGCGACTCCAGCCGCCCGCCCGAGGAAGTGAAGAACCAGATCTTCTAAAGCGAAGGACCGCGGGAAGCACGCATGGCCAAGTCACGCTCGCGCCGCGACGCCAACCTGCGCCGCCACATCGCCTACCTCGCCGCGCGCCTGATGGCCGAGGACGGCGTGGGCGATTACGCCACGGCGAAGCAGAAGGCGGCGCGCCAGGCCGGGCTCGCGGACGCCAACCTCCTGCCCGACAACACCGAGATCGAAGAGGCGCTGCGCGAGTACCAGGGCCTCTACCAGAAGGATGAGCAGCCGGCGCGGCTGCGGCGGCTGCGCGAAGTCGCCGTGAAGGTGATGCGTGAATTCGACGATTTCCGGCCGGCGCTCGTCGGCTCGGTGCTCTCCGGAACGGCGAGCCAGTTTTCCGACGTGAACCTGCAGCTGTTCACCGACGACTCGAAGGCGCTCACCATGTTCCTGCTCAATCGCCGCTATCGCTTCGAGGAGGGCTCGAGGCGCGTTCGCCACGGCGACCGCCTCGACGAGGTGCCGCAGATCAGCCTCGAAGTCGAGGATGTCATCGTGACCCTCACGGTGCTTGGCCGCGACGACGAGCGCTCGGCCGGACGCCCGCGGCCCGACGCCGAAGGCGCGCAGCGCGCGCGCCTCGCCGAAGTCGAGGCGCTGCTCGCACGCTAGCCGCGGCTGCGAAGGCGGCGCGCGGCGTCGAGGGCGTAGTAGGTGAGGATCGCGTCGGCGCCCGCGCGGCGAAAGCCGAGGAGCGTTTCCATCATGCAGGCGTCCGCGTCGATCCAGCCGCGTTCGCCGGCCGCCTTGAACATGGCGTATTCGCCGCTCACCTGGTAGACGAACGTCGGCACGCCGAAGCGCTCCTTCACGCGCCGCACCACGTCGAGATACGGCATCCCCGGCTTCACCATTACGTAGTCCGCGCCTTCGTCGAGGTCGAGCGCGACCTCGTGAAGGGCCTCGTCGGAGTTGCCCGGATCCATCTGGTAGGTCTTCTTGTCGCCCTTGCCGAGGCTCTTGCCCGAACCGACGGCGTCGCGGAACGGGCCGTAAAACGCGGAGGCGTACTTCGCCGCGTAAGCCAGGATTCGCACGTGGATCAGCTTGCGCGCGTCGAGCGCGCGGCGGATGGCGCCGATGCGTCCGTCCATCATGTCGGAGGGAGCGACCACGTCGGCGCCGGCCTCGGCGTGGCAGAGGGCCTGCTTGCCCAGGACCGCGAGCGTCTCGTCGTTGACGACGTAGCCTTGAGAGTCGATGAGGCCGTCCTGGCCATGACTGGTATAGGGATCGAGCGCTACGTCGGTGATGACTCCGAGCTCCGGGAATCGCTTCTTGAGCTCGCGAACGCAGCGCGGAACCAAGCCCTTGGCGTTGAACGCCTCGCGCGCGTCGGCCGTCTTGAGGCGCGATTCGACCACCGGGAAGAGGGCGAGGGCAGGAATTCCCAATGTAAGCGCTTGCTCAGCAACCTTGAGCAGTTGGTCGACGCTATGCCGCGAGACGCCCGGCATGGATGCCACCCGCTGCACGACCTTGCGTCCCTCGAGGACGAAGACCGGGAGGATCAGGTCGTCGACCGCCAGGTTCGATTCGCGCACCAGCCGGCGCGAGAACTCGTCGCGCCGCGAACGGCGCATGCGCCGATCGGGAAATCGTCCCAGGATGGAGGTCATGTCGGTCGCAGAAAAGGCCGGGAACTTTAGCATGGGCCCGGGACTCTCATCCGGTGAAGGGTTACCCCTTCCCCGCTTCTCCTCCCTGAGCGGGCGCCTTAATCCCAATTAAGGCATTTTTGGCCCCGGCTTTACTCCCCTTTAGCCGGGGCCTTGTTTTTTCGGCCCCACGCCAGTCGCGACAGGGCACGGCCGGCCTCCTCGATACCCTCGCCCTTCAGGCTCGAAAAGAGCTGCACCGTCGTGCCCGGAAGCAAGGCTTCGCTATCGGCCCGGACCTTGGCGAGCGTCGCCTGGGCGGCTTGCCGCGACAGCTTATCGGCCTTGGTGAGCAACAGGTGGGCCGGGCGGCTCGCCTCGCGCAGCCAGGCGAGAAGTTGCCGGTCGAGCGCCGTGAGCGGATGGCGCGCGTCCATCACGACGACCACCGCGGCGAGCGATGCGCGATGCGCGATGTAGTCGCCCACAAGCTCTCCCCAATGGCGCCGGATCTCGAGCGGCACCCCTGCGTAACCGTAGCCCGGCAGGTCGACCAGGAAAGCGTCCGGCCCCAGCGAGAAGAAGTTGATGAGCTGCGTGCGTCCCGGGGTCTTGCTCACGAACGCGAGGCGCCTGCGACCGGCGAGCGCGTTGATCGCGCTCGACTTGCCGGCGTTCGAACGGCCCGCGAAGGCTATTTCGGGAACGCCGGGAGCCGGCAGCTCCCGCGGCTCGTGCGCCGAGAGCAAATACGCGGCTCGCCGGAAGGCGAGCGCGCCTGCCGTGTTTCTGGCAGTCGAACGCTTCGCTGAGCTAGAATCCGCCGGCTTGCCTCCTTTTCCCACACGTCCCTTTCCGCGAGGTCCCCGAATGCGCGCAGTCACGGGTTTTGCAGGGCTCATGGCGCTAGTCTACGCAGGCGCCGCGGCCGCCGCGGCTCCCGCATCGATGCCCAAGCCCGACCTCGAGCGCGGCAAGCAGATCGCTTCCGCCGTTTGCGCCGCATGCCATGGCGCCGACGGCAACAGCAGCGTGGCCACCAACCCGATATTGGCCGGGCAGCATGCCGGCTACATCGCGGCCCAGCTCGCGGCCTTCAAGGCGGGATCGCGCCAGAGCCCGATCATGCAGGGCATGGCCGCGCCGCTTTCGCCCGAAGACATGCTTGGCGTGGGCGCGTATTTCCAGATGCAGAAGCCGAATCCGTCCATCGCGCGCGACAAGGCCCTCGCGGCGCGCGGGCAACAGGTGTGGCGCGCGGGCATCAAGGCGCTGGGAGTGCCCGCGTGCGCCGGGTGCCACGGCGCAGCGGGGCACGGCATTCCGGTCCAGTACCCGCGGCTCGCGGGCCAGTATTCCGAGCTGACCGTCGGCTGGTTGAAAGCCTATGCCACCGGCGCGCGCGCGCATGTGGTCATGGGACCGATCGCCGCACGCCTGTCGGAGAACGACATGAAGGCGGTCGCGGAGTACATCGCCGGCCTTCGCTGAGACGGCGCGCAGCTCACGTCGTCGTCGTCGGCTGCGTCTGCGAGCCCGGCACGCGGATCGCCACCACCGTGCGGTTCTTGCCTTCGCGCTTCGCCGCATAGAGCGCCGCGTCCGCCCGTTGCTGCAGCATCTCGGGATCGGTGCCGTGCTCGGGAAAGAGGCTTACGCCGACGCTCGAGCTGAGGGTCGCCTGCGCCTTTTCGAGGGGATACGGCGCGCGCAGCGCTTCACGCAACTTGTCCGCCACGCCGAGGGCGCCGTCGAGCGTGGTCTCGGGAAGGATCGCGAGGAACTCGTCGCCGCCCAGCCGCCCGACGGTATCCGAGGAGCGCACGGACTGGCGCGCGCGCTCCGCCACGATCGCGAGCACGCGGTCGCCGGCGGCGTGGCCCCACGTGTCGTTCACCGACTTGAATCCGTCGAGGTCGAACAGCAGCACCGCGAACGGCCGCCCATTGCGGCGCGAACGCGCCGCCTCCTGTCCAAGGCGATCGCTCAGCAACGCGCGGTTCGGCAGTCCGGTCACGGTGTCGAAATGCGCGAGGTGCTCGATGCGCCGCTGCGCCTCGCGTTCCCGAACCTGCATTCGCCGGTAGCCGATGAAGAGGCCCGCGAGCACCGCGATCGAGCCCACGAGGAGCCATGCGACGTACTTGCGCAGGCCCTCGCCGATGCCCAGCTGCGCGAGCGTGCGCTCGTTGATGCGCTGCGTGATCGCCGCGTCCGAGCGATCGAGCGATTCGAGGGCGCGAGTTCCGAGGCGCGCGGCGTCCTGCCCCAGCGCGGTTGCGCCTTGCGCTCCCCCGGCGCGCCGCGCGCCGTCGATCGCGCGCGCCTGCACCGCGAGCTGTCGCGAGGCCGAGGCGAGCGCGTCGAACGTCGGCAGCGGCGCGTCGGCGGAGGCCCGCGCGTTGACGTAATCGAGCTCGCGCTCGAGTTCGATCGCATGGTGCTCGATGCCGGCGAGCGCCTCGGCATCGCCAACGAGCGCGGCGAGGCGGGCGGCGGCTCGCAGCTCGAGGAGCGCGGTGCGTACGCGATCGAGCCCGTCCTTCACCTGCTGCGCGCGAATCACCCCGCGATTGAGCTGGGCTTCGCGCTCGAGGTCCTGGAGCACCAGCGCGGCGAGCGCGATGATGGTGAGCGCGGCGATGGCGAGCCCGGTCCCCGCGAGGCGCGCCCGTGACGGGATCGGCAAGCGCATTGCCTAGGCCGCTCGGGCCTGCCCGAATGCTTCGCGCGCCGCGACGAGCGTCGCCTCGATGTCCCAGGTAAACGCCGCGCGCCAGCATCGCGTGGAAGAAGCGATTGAAGGCCTCGCGATCGCATTGCATGACTTGCGCGAACGACGCCGGTGCGGACGGGCGAAAGAAAAGGCCGAACATTCCGCCGGCGTGGGCGGTGCTGAAAGGCACGCCGGCGGCGCGCGCCTCGCGCTCCAGGCCGGCGGCGAGGCGCGAGGTCGTTTCGCCCAGGCGCTCGAAGAATCCCGCGCGCAGCACCTGCTTGAGCGTTTCCAGGCCGGCGCTTACGGCGACCGGATTGCCGGACAGCGTGCCCGCCTGGTACACCGGTCCCACCGGCGCCAGCTTCTCCATGATGTCGCGCCGCCCGCCGAAGGCGCCCACCGGCATGCCGCCGCCGATCACCTTGCCGAGCGTGGTGAGATCCGGTGTCACGCCGAAGAGGCCCTGGGCGCCGCCCGCCGCGACGCGATATCCGGTCATCACCTCGTCGAAGATCAACACGGTGCCGTGTTGCGTGCAAAGGCTGCGCAGCACGCGGATGAATTCATCCGCCGGGCGGACGAAATTCATGTTGCCGGCGATCGGCTCGAGCACCACCGCGGCGATCTCGTCGCCGTAGCGCGCGAAGGCATCGGCAACGTGCTGCGGATCGTTGTAGTCGAGCACGAGCGTGTGCGCCGTCAGCTCCGCAGGCACGCCCGCCGAAGTCGGGTTGCCGAAGGTGAGCGCGCCGGAGCCGGCCTTCACCAGCAGGAAATCGCTGTGGCCGTGATAGCAACCCTCGAACTTGACGATGATCGAGCGGCCCGTGAATCCGCGCGCCAGCCTGAGCGCGCTCATCACCGCCTCCGTGCCCGAGCTCACCAGCCGTACCTGCTCGAGTGACGGGAGACTTCGCGTCAGCACTTCGGCCATTTCCAGCTCGAGCGCGGTGGGCGCCCCGAATGACAGGCCGCGCGCCGCCGCGCGCGCGACCGCGGCGACCACATCCGGATGCGCGTGGCCGAGGATGAGCGGGCCCCATGAGCCGACGTAATCGATGTACTCGCGGCCATCCTCGTCGATCAGGCGCGCGCCGCGCCCCTCGCGGAAGAAGACCGGAGTCCCGCCCACGGCCCGAAAGGCCCGCACCGGGGAGTTCACGCCCCCGGGAATGAGCCGCAGCGATCGTTCAAACAGCTCTCGACTGCGCTCGTGCATTTCGTGACTCGTCGGCGTAGAAGCTGGCGAAGGATTGCGAGGCGGCGCGCACGTCGGGCGCGTCGAACACCGCCGCGATCACCGCCAGCAGGTCGGCTCCCGCGGCGACCACGCGCGCCGCATTGTCGAGCGTTATGCCTCCAATCGCGGCTACGGGCAAGCCGGAAATGCTCCTGGCCGCCGCGATGATTTCGAGGGATGCGCGCTTCGCGCCCGGCTTGGTGGCCGAGGCGAACAGGCTTCCGACCGCGACGTAGTCGGCGCCCGCTTCCGAGGCGGCGCGCGCGCGCAGCGGCTCGTCGTAGCAGGAGACGCCGATGATGCCGCCGGGGAATGCGGCACGCGCTTCGCGCGCGAGTCCGTCTTCCCGGCCCAGGTGAACCCCGTCGGCGCCCGCGGCGAGCGCCAGCTCGACCGAGTCGTTGACGATGAGCGGAACGCGCGCCGCGCGGCATGTGTCCGCGAGGCGTCGCGCCTGCTCGAGCGCGAGCGTTGGCGGCGCCTGCTTAGCCCGGTACTGGATCAGCACCGCGCCGCCGGCGAGGCACTCTTCCACGCTCCTTACGAGCGCGGCGGTGTCGCTCATCTGCGGCGTGATCGCGTAAAGGCCGCGGGGCAGCGCCGCCCGGGCCTTACTTCTCATCGTTGTTGCCCGCGACTTCGCGCGCCCAGAACAGGCGATCGGGAAGGTACTGCCCCATGCCCGGCCGGAACGCGTGCGCGAGGGCGTGCCACGTATAGTCCTGCGCCTCGTAGGCGGCATCGCCGATGTCGAGGCCGCGCGCGAGGTTGGCCGCCAGCGCGGAGGCAAGCGTGCAGCCCGAGCCGTGGTAGCTGCCGGGCAGGCGCTTCCAGGTGTCGGCGCGCAGCACGCCGCCGCGGTGGTAGAGGGTGTTGATCACGTCCGGTGTCGAATCGTGCGTGCCCGTGACGAGCACGTACTCGCACCCGCTGTCGAGCAGGCTCTGGGCGCAATCGGCGAGGCTCGCCGGATCGTCGTCGTCCTCGCCCGCGAGGCGGCGCAGCTCCGGAATGTTCGGCGTCACCACCGTGCTCTGCGGCACCAGCAGCTCGCGAATCGCCGACACCATGTCCTCGTTCGCGAACTCATCGCCGCGCCCGGAGGCGAACACGGGGTCGAGCACCAGCGGGACGTCGGGATAGTCGGACACGACTTCGGCGACGATGGTGACGATCTCGGTGGAGCCGAGCATCCCCATCTTGAAGGCGGCTACCGGCATGTCTTCGAGGATGCAGCGCGCCTGGTCGGCGACCCACTCCGGATCCATGGCGAGGAACGCCTCCACGCCCGCTGTGTCCTGGACCGTGAGCGCGGTGACCACCGAGAGCGGGTAGCAACCCATGCTCGCGAGCGCCAGCAGATCGGCTTGCAGGCCGGCGCCGCTCGTGGGGTCGGTCGCGGCGAAGGTGAGGACCGCTGGCAGGGAGGGAACGGGATCGTTCATCCGGAAAACGCGAGGGCGATGGGGATTACACTTGAAACCCGGCTCGCGTTGCGCGCGCCAACCGGGGGTCGCTACGATGCTTTGGGGTGCGCGCGCGTCTTCGCATTCTACTCAACCGCTACCGCGTTCGCCTATGTCCTCGCCCGCGCCCGTTGCACAGCCCTTCAAGATGTGGCGCTGCCTCGCCTGCGGCCTGGTCTACGACGAGGCCGAAGGATGGCCCGACGACGGAATCGCGCCCGGTACTCGCTGGGAAGACATCCCAGCCGGTTGGTGCTGTCCTGAATGCGGCGCGCGCAAGGACGATTTCGAGATGGTGGAGTTTTGAATCGCTCGGGGAAGCGTAAATCCCCGGAGAATTCTTCCGAAATAGCTTGAGAAGACGCGACTTAGCGGTTGTTTCGGCTATACAAAAGGAATAACCTGACAATCAGGTAGCGTGTACCCGCCAACGGGATGGAATCGGGCGGCGCGCGCACCGCCCCGGGGTCGGCCGTATCCGCGGAAGACGGCATCCGCATCCCGGGCGCCAATCGGTTTAACGGATGGGGACAGGGGTGGCGGACTCCAAGAATCTCGCGGGCGTGCGCGTGATGGTGATCGACGACAGCAACACCATCCGGCGCAGCGCGGAGATCTTCCTCATGCAGGCCGGGTGCCAGGTGATCCTCGCGGAGAACGGGTTCGACGCCCTCGCCAAGATCGCCGACCACCAGCCCGACCTGATCTTCGTGGACATCATGATGCCGCGCCTCGACGGCTACCAGACCTGCTCGCTCATCAAGAAGAGCGGCAAGCATCGCGCGACGCCGGTGATCATGCTGTCGTCGAAGGACAGCCTCTTCGACCGCGCCCGCGGCCGGATGGTGGGTTCCGACGAATACCTGACCAAGCCCTTCACCAAGGAAAGCCTGCTGCGCGCCGTGGAGGCGCACCTCTCGCAGCGTAGCCCCGCGTGAGAACGCGCGTTTGACGACGGAGTGGAGACGGATATGGCGATCAAGAAAATCATGGTGGTGGACGATTCGCCCACCGAGCGCGCTTTCATGGAGAGCCTGCTGAAGAAGCGCGGCTTCGAGGTCCTGCTGGTCGACAGCGGCGAGGCGGCGATCGAGCGCTCCAAGAGCGAGCAGCCCGACCTGATCCTCATGGACGTGGTGATGCCCGGTCTCAACGGGTTCCAGGCGACCCGCGCCATCACGCGCGAGGAGAAGACGAAGCACATCCCGGTCATCATCTGCACCACCAAGGACCAGGAGACGGACAAGATCTGGGGGCTGCGGCAGGGCGCCAAGGATTACGTCACCAAGCCGCTCAGCGAGAGCGACCTCCTCGAGAAGATCAAGGCGCTGGGATAGGGCATGGCGCGGCGCACCGGACTTCGCGAATTCCAGATCTCCGTCGCAGAGCGGATCCGCAACGCTTCGGCGCGCGCCGCGCTTTCGTCGAAGCTGGGATTCCAGGTCGGCAACGACAACTGGTTCGTCGCGCTCAACCAGGTGAACGAGGTGATCCCGGTTCCGAAGGCGGCGCAGGTGCCGCTCACGCATTCGTGGTTCCGCGGCGTGGCCAACATTCGCGGCAACCTCTACGGCGTGCTCGACTTCGCCGCCTTCCAGGGCGCCGAGCCGATCGGCGCGGGAATGGAGCGGCGCGTGATCCTGATCTCCGAGCGCCTCATCGGCGGCGCAGGCCTGCTGGTGTCGCGGATGCTGGGGTTGCGCAACCCCGAGCAGTTCGCGCCGGCCGTGCGGCCCGCGGATGCCGCGCCGTGGGTGGGGGGCGTCTATTCGGACGCGGGCGGCACACGCTGGATGGAGCTCGACTTGCCCGCGCTCGTACGCGAGCGGCGGTTTCTCGAAGTGGGCGCGTAGAACGCAGAACTAGAGAGGCGAAGAAAATGGCGAAAGCACAGGCGGTAAAGCCGAAGTCGTCGTTCGGGGACTGGTTCAAGCGCTTCGGCGCCGCCAAGCCGGCACCCGCTGCGCGCCCCGGCGCGACGAGCCCCGCGTCGACGATGACCAACGTCAAGGCCGCCGCCACGGGCACGCCGCCCGCTGCGCGCAAGGTCTCGGCCCCGGATTCCGGCGGAGCGCTCGAGGGATTCCGGCTGCCGTTCATCGGCACGCGCCCGGTGCTCGCGCAACTGCAGTTCCTCGGCGTCGCGGCGATCGCGATCATCGTGCTGCTCGCCGTGGTCGCCTACCAGGACACGGCCGCGCGCACTCGCGGCGCGACCCACATCTCGATCCTGTCGCAGATGCAGTTCCACACGCAGCGCCTGGCGAAGGCCGCGGGCCTTGCGGCGCGCGGACAGACCGGCGCCTTTCCCCAGCTGCAGGACAGCCGCGAGCAGTTCGCCGATTACCTCAAGATCCTGAGGGAAGGCGGCTTCGCACTCGGCGTGGACGTGCCGAGCGCGGCCACCAACGAGGAGCTCGCGAGCCGCCTCACGGAGCTCGAGAAGCGTTGGCCCGAAAGCTCCGCGGCATCGGGCTCGATCCTCGCGGCGCAGAAGGACCTTGTGCAGCTCGCGCAGAACATCTCGCAGCTGCGCGGCGGCGCCGAGGAGATGGCCACGCTGTCGCAGGAGCTCACCGGACTCATGGGCCAGTCGGGCTCGCCACCCGCGCAGGTGCTCAAGGCGAACCGCATCACGGTCCTCGCCGAGCGCCTGGGCCGCGGCGCGGCCGAGATCCTCGGCTCCGACGTGATCGATCCCGAGGTTCCGTTCCTCATCGGCAAGGACACCAACGAGCTGCGCGATATCCTGCGCGCGCTCGAGTCGGGCGGCGAGTCGATGGGAATAGCCGCGGTGCGCGACGCCGAAGCGCGAGCCAAGCTCGCCGAGTTGAAGAAGCAGTTCCAGCTCTTCGAGCAAAACGCCCAGCCGATCCTGCGCGAGATGCAGAAGCTCGTCACCGCGCGCCAGGCGGGCGCGCAACTGGTGGCGGCGAGCGAACAGCTGCAGGCGGCGGTGCGCGCCTTCCAGGATTCGCTGCAGGGCGAGCGCTCGTTCGCGCGCATCGTGGCGCTCGCGGTGCTGGCCGTCCTGCTGCTCGGCGTGCTGGGGCTCACCGCCCTGGTGTTCCTCGCCGATACGCGCCGGCGCGCGGCGCAGGCCGAGACGGAGAACAAGCGCAACCAGGAGGCGATCCTGCGGCTGCTCAACGAAATGGGCGACCTCGCCGACGGCGACCTCACCATTCGCGCCCAGGTGACCGAGGACATCACTGGCGCCATCGCCGACTCGATGAACTACACCATCGACGAGCTGCGCACCCTAGTCGCGGGCGTGAACAACGCCGCGATCCAGGTGACGCAGAAGACGGCCCAGGCGCAATCGATCTCCGCCGAGCTGCTCGGCGCCGCGGAGCGCCAGTCGAAGGAGATCGAGGAGACCACGGCGCAGGTGCTGCAGGTCTCGCGCTCGATCTCGGAGGTGTCGTCGACCGCCGAGGAGGGCGCGCGCGTGGCGCAGCGCTCGCTCGCGGCCGCCGACAAGGGGCGCAGCGCCGTGCAGGACTCCATCTCCGGCATGAACGACATTCGCGAGCAGATCCAGGAGACCTCCAAGCGCATCAAGCGCCTGGGCGAGTCCTCGCAGGAGATCGGCGAGATCGTCGAGCTCATCTCGGACATCACCGAGCAGACCAACGTGCTCGCGCTGAACGCCGCGATCCAGGCCGCCTCCGCGGGCGAAGCCGGGCGCGGCTTCTCGGTGGTTGCTGAAGAGGTTCAGCGACTCGCTGAACGCTCGGGCGAAGCCACCAAGCAGATCGGCGCGATCGTGAAGACCATTCAGGCCGACACACAGGACGCCGTCGCCGCCATGGAGAAGTCGACCCAGGGCGTGGTCGAGGGCGCCAAGCTTTCGGACGCGGCTGGCCAGGCGCTCTCCGAGATCGACTTCGTCACCAAGAACCTCGCGCAGCTGATCCAGACCATCTCTTCGGCCACGCAGACGCAGGCCAACGCGACCAACAAGGTCGCGCAGAACATGCAGGAGATCCTCGAGATCACGCGCCAGACGACGCGCGGCACCCAGCAGGCCGCGGGTTCCATCCGCGACCTCGCCGCCGTGGCGCAGGAGCTCAAGAGCTCGGTCTCGGGGTTCAAGCTCTAGGAATTCATGGCCGCGCACTCCGCCCCCGCCTTCGACGTCGGCCCGCTCACCTGGGTCAAGACGGAGATCGACCATTCGCTCAACCAGGCGCGCGAGCACCTCGACCGCCTGCTGCAGACTCCCGCCGAGCGCGCGCCCGTGCGCTATATCCTCACCCACCTGCACCAGGCCACCGGGGCGCTCGCGATGGTGGGGCTCGGCGCCGCCACGCGCTTCAACGAGGAGCTCGAGAAGCTGGTCGCGTTCCTCGAGGGCGAGGACGCGGCGCACCTGCCCGCGGCCGTCGCCGCGGCGAAGAAGGGCATCTCGGCGCTTTCGACCTACCTCGACACGCTGCTCGCCGGCCAGGCCGATCGTCCGATGCGCCTGCTCGCTCCGTATCTCGAGCTCAACCGCGCGCGCGGCCAGACCGACGCCAACGAGGGCGATCTCTTCTACCCCGACCTCGCTGTCGCGCTGCCGTCGACGCCCGCCCAGCCGGCGCTCGACGACGCCGTGCTCGCCAAGGCGCTCGCGCACCAGCGCTCGCTCTACCAGCAGGGACTGCTGCGGATGCTCAAGGGCAGCGACATCGCGGAGGCGCTGCGGCAGATGCACTCCGCGGTCCTGGCGATCGAGTCGTTGCAGGCCGCCACGGGCAACCGGCCGTTCTGGACCGCCGCGAGCGCTTTCTTCGATGCGCTGGTATTCGGCGGCCTCGAGCCGGGGCCGGCCGCCAAGCCGCTCTACCCGAAGATCGACCAGCAGGTGAAGCAGCTGATCGAGGGTTCCGCCAAGGTCGCCGAGCGCCTGTTCCGCGACCTGCTGCTCGCGGTCGGGCGCGCGAAGCCGGTGAGCGATCGCATCGCGCTCCTCAAGCAGGTCTACGGACTCGAAGGCCTCATCGCCGTCCCGGATCGCGGCCTGCACGCCGACGACGAGGCCGTGGTGTTGCTCGTGCGCGAGGTTCGCGAGCTCACCGCGCAGCAGAAGGACACCTGGCTCAAGTACACCTCGGGCAACCGCGCCGCGCTCGAGCCCTTCGGCAAGCAGGCCGTCGCGCTCGCCGAGCGCGCGGCGAAGCTTCCCAACGCCGACATCGCGAGCGTGCTCGCGCGCCTCACCGAGGTGGCCCCGGCGCTCAAGGCGCGCGCCATTCCGCCCTCCGAGGCGCAGTCGCTCGAGGTCGCGACGGCGATGCTGTTCATCGAATCCGCGCTGGAGAACTACTTCGGCCTCGGAGCGGACTTCGCACGCCAGTCGAAGACCGTCACGCAGCGGCTCGGGCAGGCGATGGCCGGCGAGGCGCTCGCTCCCATGGACGCGATCGAAGGCGGCCTGCTCGACGAGATGACGCGCCGCGCCCAGGAGAAGCTGCTCATCTTCCAGGTGGGCCATGAAGTCCAGGTGAACCTGCAGAACATCGAGCAGGTCCTCGACGCCTTCTTCCGCGATCCCGCCAAGCGCCCCGAGCTCGCCGCGCTTCCGGCGCTGTTCGCGCAGGTGCAGGGCGCGCTGATGATCATGGAGCTCTCTGAGGCGGCTTCGCTCAACGCCGCAGTGATGGCCCGCGTGCAGCAGTTTTCCGAGGGCTCGCTGGATGCTTCGGGCGATGTTGCCGACCTGGTGGCCGACGGCCTCTCCGCGCTCGGCCTGTACATCACCGCCCTGCAGCAGGGCGCCGCGAGCCCGCGCGAGGTCCTGCTGCCCGCGCTGTTGCGCTTCGGCCTGGCCGAAACGCCGCCCATCGACCTCGAAGCCGAGTCGCGCCGCACCGGCACGGTCTCGCCGCTCGACCTCGACGTGCAGAAGCAGAAGGTCCAGGCGCTCTACGAGGACTGGAAGGACGCACCCGCCGAGACAACGCGCGCGAAGCTCGAGCTGGCGGTGGGCGAGCTCAAGCGCGACGCGGTGGTGGTCGCCGATGCGACCGCCACGCAGCACAGCGAGGCCGCCTTGCTGGCGATCCAGGGCGGCGCGGCACCTGGGCAGACCGGCATCTTCAAGGCGATCCAGGGTCTCGCGCCGGAGAAACCGCCGGAGACTCCCGCCGAGCAGGTGGTGCAACTCGTCGACGCTCCCGGCGCCGAGGTCGATCGCGAGCTCCTCGAGATCTTCCTCGAGGAGGCGACCGAGGTTCTCGACACGATCGAGGCGCGGCTGGGCGACTGCCGCGAAGTGCCGCATGACCGCGACGGCCTCACCACCATCCGCCGCAGCTTCCACACGCTCAAGGGCAGCGGGCGCATGGTCGGGTTGATGGAGCTCGGCGAGATGGCGTGGCAGTGCGAGCAGGTGATGAACAAGTGGTTGAAGGACGAAAAGCCCGCCTCCGCGGCGTTGCTCGGCTTCATCGGGTTGGCGCGCCAGTCGTTCGCCGGCTGGGTCGACCAGCTCAAGTCGGGCGGCACTGCCCGCATCGAAGGCGCGGAGATCCTGCGCCAGGCCGAGGCGCTTAAGAGCGGCGAGGACCTGGCTGCACCGGCAGCGCCGATCCCCGTCGCGACCGAAGCCGCGGTCGTGCCGCAGGCGCCGGTCTCCGAGCCGGCCCACGCCGTGCCGATGGAAGAACCGATCCCCGTTGCCGCCGAAACGCCGCCCGCGTTGCCCGCAGCTCCCGCGCCGGCCCCGGAGTTCAGCTTCGAATCGCTCGACCTCGCGCCTGCCGCCGAGGCGCAATCTCCCGTTGTCGAGCCG
>WNFM01049860.1_pt1 | contig 39814 bp, 23 predicted proteins | sample 5400271 | NCBI WGS metagenome assembly WNFM01 (sample SAMN13153352, study PRJNA577476) | soil metagenome | isolation source: 60 cm saprolite on Douglas fir-dominated hillslope | place: USA:California | collected 2013-09-17
GGCCCCTGGGCCGCCATGGAACCCGATATGACGAGAGCAGTCTTCAAAAAAGTGGTTGCCTGGTAAGCCCGATGGGCAATGAGCCGGTGAAACCCCATGCCAATACCCAGCACAGTTATGCAATACATAACGCCGAACACCGCAAGATCAAGCGGGCTCACGCCGCGACGCCAAAACAAGGTAATGCCCGCAGCGAGCCCAAGATAAGGCAGCAGCACGGTGGCCAGTGTGACCCGGCGCTCCAGCCGCCGTGCGCGCTCGTTGAGCGGACGGACACCACGGGAGGCAGAACGTTCCTCCACTGGCTTGGCGCCGGCATTATCTCTTGCTAGCTGCTGCATTCTGACTCCAAAAAGCATTGTCCACGCCCGGCTGGACGTTGACTGTTTCCAGCGCGCGTGACATCAAAGATGTCCTGCAAAGCGAGCGCCGGATTTTGCCGCTGGAAGTCCTGGGCACTTGGCCCGGCTTCAACAATGCGACCGCGTACGCCTGAACGTCATAGTCGCGCACGATTGCTTGCCGAATCGCCGCGATCATCTCCGCGGAATCGCCGCGCAGAAACTCACGCTGGACCTCTTGCGCAATCACCAGCCGTTCCTGGCCTTCGTGCTCCACTGAAAATGCTACTCCTGCAAATGGCTGGAGGCTGGGATGGCTTGCCTGGGCCGTAATCTCCAGGTCCTGGGGATAAAGGTTCCTGCCGCTGATAATGATCAGGTCTTTGATTCTGCCGGTAATAAACAGCTCGCCCTGCCGGAGAAAGCCCAGGTCTCCCGTACGCAGAAACGGCCCTTCGCCTGTATCGGCCAGCCGGGCACAAAAAACTCTTGCGCTCTCTTCCGGACGGTTCCAGTACCCGGCGGCAACGCTGGGCCCTGAGATCCAGACTTCACCCACGCGGCCATCGGGACACCTACGTTTGCTTTGCGGATTCACGATGACGACTTTCTGATCCGCGGATGCGTGCCCGCATCCAACTACCATCTTCACGTCCTCTTCTTTCGGCTGCGCCGGTACAGCTTTGCCTTCCTCCAGCGCAGCGCGATTGACTCGCGCAACCTTGGGTCCCGCCAGCGCCTTACCTCCGGTCACGTACAGAGTGCATTCTGCCAGACCGTAACAAGGGTAAAAGGCTTTAGGATTGAAGCCGCAGGAAGCAAATATCGCGGTGAACCTTTCCATGGTTTCCGGGTGAATCGGCTCGGCGCCGTTGAACGCAATTTTCCAGCTGCTCAGGTCCAGCCTAGCCCGTTGTTCGGGCGTAACTTTCCGAATGCAAAGATCGTAAGCAAAATTGGGCCCGCCGGTGACGGTCGCTCGCACCTTGGTAATCGTTTGCAGCCAGCGGAAAGGTTGCTGCAAGAAAGTGAACGGTGAAAGAATGACCACCGGAAAACCCACGAACAAAGGCTTGACCACGCCTCCGATCAGCCCCATATCGTGGTAGGGCGGCAGCCAGGAAATGCCCATACTATGGTTGTCGCTCTCAAATCCGCGCCCAATCAGCTCAGAATTATGGAGCATGTTGCCGTGAGTCACGGCCACCCCGCGCGGCAAGCTGGTGGAACCTGAGGTGTATTGCAGGAATGCCACGGTATCGCGGCCCACGGCAGGCGCATGCCATTTCTCGGCGTCGCCGGAAGAAACCACATCACTGGCCAGCACCAGCGGACTGCGTTCGTCGAACACTTCCTTCCACGCCGCGTTGAAAACTGCCGCCATCTCTGACGTGGTGAGCACTGTGCTGCACTCGGCATCCTTGAGCAGATCGCGGATTTTGGGAAGCGCCTGCTTCATCCGTCCGCGATGTGCGGGATACGTTGTTACCGCAATCGCGCCGGCATACAGGCAGCCATAGAACGCCGTAACAAAATCTATGCCCGGTTGATGCAGGAGGAGAACTCTCTGGCCCGGCTCGCCCGCAGTCTGCAACATCGCGGCAATGGCGCGGGCTTTCTGGTCCAGTTGTGCGTAGGAAAGAGGATCGAGGTCTTTTTCAGGATCGTTGTCCTGAAGAAATAGATAGCCAGTCTGCTGTCCCTGAGCCGCGGCCCGATGTCTTAGCAGCGCGACAAAGCTTTGCCATTGCTTGTGCGAGGAAAGTTCTCTCGCGGTTCCCAAAGCTTCTTGCAACCGTTCAGGCATGGGCTACCTTTATGTCTTTAAGACCGTTGGCGCCGGCCCCCACGCGTTCAAATTTGCCCAGGGCAAAACCATGTTTCCTGGCCGCTTCCAGCGCCCAGCGGACTCCTTCCGTTTTGATAGGTCCAAAGGAAACCGGTTCATTCACGCCTTCCAGGCCCATCAGCAGAGTCTCCGCCATGCAGGCAAAGGCGTAACCCGGTTCAAGATCTATACCGGCGATAACGAAATCCGGGTTGCGCGGTAGCTTGACCAGTCCTCCACGGATAACCGTTGCCAGCGGCCGCTCTACCGCGACGTCAGGACTCACATCGGCGGGGACGGCAACGTCGCACACCACTACAGGCCCGTCTGACAAATGTTCCGCGCAAATCAGCGGCTCAGGACTGTTCGACGCGGCAGCGATCACGTTGCATTTCCGCAAGGCCAACAAATCATCAGTCACTTCCAGGTGACCCGCCACACGGCCGATCTCGTCCACCATGCTCTTCACTCGCGGAGACTTGAGGTCGCGCACGATGAGAAGCGTGCTCGCAACTTGCGGCGCCATCATTAATGCCAGAGTCGCCCCGATGTTGCCGGTGGCGCCAAGGACCGCCAGCCGCGACTTGCGCAGATCGATTCCACTATCGCATGCGGCCTGCTTCATGGCTTCAATTGCCATGCCAACCGTAAGAGAATTGCCGGAGGTCAATATGGTTCCCGGAGTTTTGATTCGCTTGCAGTTGCCTGACAAGATGGAGGTATACGCACCCAGGCCCACCGCGCGGCATCCGTTCTCACGCGCCAGCTCGACCGCGTTTTCGATTTTCTCCATCATCCACTGCGTGTCGCGGGCGTAAATTCCCTCCATGATCTGCTTGGGAGTCAGATCCAGCCCGATATAGCTCAGGTGTACTTCCTGTCCGGTGATGGACCGAACATGAAGCTGGTCATAGATGCTTCCCTGCAAAATGCGCGAAGGTCTTTCCATGAACTCAAGCAGATGAGGGGCCAGCGCGATCAGGGATGCGTCCCAAAGAACGGCATGCTCCGGCTGAAGCAAATGGCCGATGAACGCTACGCGGTTGTCAGTGCGCGGCGCCTCGCGCCTGCTCATAGCGCGGCCGCTGTAGTCGACAATGGGTTTGGCCTGGCAGCCCACCTGGTAGCCAGTGAGGTGCGGCACATCGGCCGCCTGAAGAGCTTTGCAAAACATTTGCAGCGCTTCAAGGAAGCGGTCTACCTCTTTCATTTGAATATAAGCCGAAGGCTGGAGCCGCAGGGTAAAACGCTCGCTCAAAGTGGGAGCAATGCGAATGCAATGGACATTCAACAAGTACGCCGCCGCAAGATAGCCAAGGAACTCCTGCTGGCAAAGCATTCGGATCGCATTGGAAGGCGAGTCGGAAATATCGTGCAGCTCCACGCCAAGCATCAGGCCACGACCGCGCACGTCTTTGATCAGATCGGGGAAGCGCGCTTGCATCTCCCGCAAACGCTCTGTGAGATATTTGCCCATCTCTTCGGCGCGCGCGCCCAAACGGTCGCGCTCCGCGATCTCCATGGCCTTGATGGCCAGGAAACAGCCACGATCGTCTTCAGCAAAAGTAGAGCTGTGCTTGATGGAAAATTCATCAATAAACCGTTCGCGCTTAATCAGCAACGCCCCGATTTTCGCCAGCCCGCCACCCAGCGCCTTGGACATGCAGATATAGTCCGGCGTGAGTCCCATCGTCTGTGAAGCGAGGAAAGTCCCTGTCCGATAGAAACCGGTCTGGATTTCGTCGGTCACGATCGGAATTTCAGTTTCGCTTTGAATTTTCTTGAGCCACGCGACAAACGCGGCCGGAAGGGGCTTTACGCCGCCTTCGCCCAGAATTGGTTCGATGAAAATGGCCGCTACGTCATCCAGACTCTTCTCGGTATCGTGCCAATCGGCTGGGTCGTCCATATCCAGAAAGCGGACATCCGGCCCCAGGTGCGCATACGGCTCGCGATAAGAATAGGTCAGCTGAATGGCGCCGGTCGTCTTGCCGTGAAACGCTCCGCGTACCGCCAGAAGCCGGTGCTTTTGCCGTTCCAGCGTTACGTGCTTGATTGCAGCTTCAACGGTCTCTGTTCCGCTGTTGGTAAAGATCACCACATAGTCGCCGGCGCGATCGCATAGCTCCTTGGCCAGACGCGCCGCTCCCGGGCGGCATGAGCCCTGGGCCAGCAAAGGGACGCGCTCTTCGGTCAGGCGGCGTTCTTCAGCCACCAACTCAGGATGATAATGTCCAAAAAGGTTCGTTCCGAAGCCGCCCACCAGATCCAGCACCTTGACCAGCTTGTCTCCGCGACGCTGCCAGAGATAGTCGCCTTCAGCCCGCTCGTAGACTGCATCCAGACTGAGCGCTTGCAGCATGCTCGCCAGCTCCGGGCGGCAGTGGTGCGCATAGGCGGCAACCACATCCGGGTTTGTACCCAGAGGAATCGGAGCTGAACCATTCTTCGTAGACTGCATCCCGTCGTTCTCCTCAACGCAATCGAGTCACTAGGTAGCTTTCGCCTGCAAGCGCATTGCCGCCGCATTCTTGCTGTAGCGAATCGAAAACTGAACCGCAATGGCGGAAATCACAATCAAGCCCACAGCGGTGATAATCACCTGAAATTTCTTCTCGGGCACTGCAAAGAGCGAGAGCATCCCGAACGCCGGCATAATCACAATCAGCGCCCAATGGAGCCAGACCGGTAACGGACTGCGGAAAGTTCTACGGGCATTGGGTTGCGTTTTGCGCAAATGCAAGATAGCCCATATGAAGGCGGCGTACACAAAACAAACAATCGCTGCTCCTACGATTGCCGCGACCTCTTCGAGTTCAAAGGTAACGATAATGATGGAAGCGATAGACGCTAGCGATCCCAGCACCAGCACACCGCCAATGGGAGCGCCTGTGCGGAAGGAAAGCGTTCCCCAGGACTTCGGAAAATTTCCCTCGCGGGCCAGGGCGTAGACCAAACGCGATCCGCCCATCACCCCAGCGTTAAAGCAGGAAATAATCGCCAGAATGGAGAGCGCCAGCGCCACATAGGTACCCCGCGGGCCAAACATCTGCAAAAAATACGGGAGTTGTGGAATGGGACTCGCCGTAATTTTGTTTACAGGTATTTGAGTGGCCAGGCCCAGCGAAAAAACGCTGTAGGCAACAATGTTGGTCAAAATCGCCAGCGGCATGGAAACCGGAATGCGGCGCTCATATGCTTTGGCGCTGAAGCCCATCATGGTTACCCACTCAAAACCAATAAAGAGATAAACCGCCGAACCAAGCGCGCCGCCGATCTGTGACAGAGGGTGGTCAGCGAAAATTTTGGAACTAAAATGCAGGTTTGCCAACGCTGGCCCCGCGCCCACCGCACCGAGCACCAGGACACTCACAATCAGTGCGGTGGTGGTAACCATCTGTATGCCGCGCGGCAGCTCCAGCCCCAGCAAATTCACGATCACGGTGCAGGCTAAAAGAGCCAGGACCAGCGCCAACGCGGGGAGTTGCGGGAACAATGCCCTTACCACCTGGGCGAAAAGATAACTTTCGATCCCTGCCACCATGATCATGAAAATCAGATAAAGGTAAACAAGGAACAGCGAGGTACGCGGAGGGAGGGCAACTTTCAGATATGTGCGTACGCCCGGAGCAGAAGGATACATGCTGGCCAGTTCCGCAATACAACTGGAAATCATCATGCAGAAGAAACCCGCCAGGCAAATCGAAACGATGAGCCAGAAGCTGCTTGGGGCCACTCCGAACATTTCGGAAATTACAGTAAAAGAGCTGATGCCAAAAGCAATGCCCGCGCCGAATGTCACATAAAAGCCCAGCTCAAATGCCTTCTTCATTGCCCCCCCTGAGTGCCGGTTCGCCTTACAGACCCCAGATAATCATTGCGATGGCTTCCAGTTTCACCTTGTCGCGCTCACCGGAGAAGACCGCGAGTGCGCCATCAATGAGCGCATGCGCCGGGTTATATTTCCCGGTAAAGATCCGGACCAGCACCTCTTGTCCGGCTTGCAGCGAAATCAGGTCTTCATCGCCCTCTTCGACGGGACAGCCCGGCTCGACTTTGTTGATGGCCAGGTCCTGAATCGTGCAGGTGTAGATCTCTCCTGAGTCGGTGCCATCGACTTTGAGATACCGGTTCCAGCCCTTGATCAGCTTCTTGACGCGTTGATCATTGTTGAACCGGTTCTGGAAATCGTATAGTGAAGCCAGCAAGCTGCTGGTTTGGACCGCGCTTACATCTGTGGTCGCCATTAGGTCCCTTTCCTCCTTATTTACTCCCACGGTTGGGCAATGCCTAAGATCTGTCTCCCCACAATCAATTTCAATGAATCGTCAGACGGCGCCATCACCGAGCCGGCCCTGGCGTCGCGCACCAGGCGCTCAACCGGATGTCCGCGTTTGTATGCCGTGCCACCGCAAACCTGGAATGCCTTGTTCGCGACCTCAATGGCAATCTCGCTGACGGCGAACTTGAGCTGCGCCAGCTCGATAAAGAACGGATCGTCAGGGTTGGCGCGAATGACTTCATCCAGCAAGTCGGCGGAATTCAGTTCATTGAACAACACCATAGCGTTGTCTGACATTTGCGCCACCCGATACACCATGCAGCGCGCCTCGTCCACGCGCATTTTCATTTCGGCGATGTAACGCTGCACCGTCTCCACCTGGGAGAGCGCTTGCTTGGTGTCACTGTGAACGCGTTTCTTTACGTGCTCCACGGCAGCTTCATATGCCGCCTGCGCAATGCCTAGATAGACAGTGGATAGGCCCACTTGGTAGATGGGCAGAGAGTAGGCAAAGAGCATGGAGAAGCCGCAGGTCGGCGAGCCAAGCCGCGACATTTCCGGAACGTGGCAGCCCTTGAAGTGGATGGGCATGCTGCAATTGCCACGCAAACCCATGCCGTCCCACTTTCCGATGGGCAGGATGTTCGGGTCCTTGCCCTCAATCAGGAACAGGCTCAGCTCGGTAGGCGGCTGGGTTGAATCAGCGCGCACCGGCACCACATAAAAGTCCGCCTGGCCGCAACTGGTGCAGAAGGACTTGAATGAATCGATCAGGTAACCGTTGGCGTTGCGTTGCGCAAAGCTATCCATGTGCCACAGCCGGTTTCCCGAACCGGGCTCACTCATGGCCAGCGCGCCGATCCACTTTCCTTCCACGATTGGCTTGAGAAAAGCTTCGGTCTGGCCGTCTTGCACCAGCGCCGCAATCAGCGGAATGGTGCTCATGTGCATGCAGTACACCATGGCCGTTGAAGCGCACCCCTTGGCCAATTCTTCCAGGACCATGGCCGTGGTGAGAATGCCCTCTCCTGGACCACCCTGGCTCTTGGGTACAGTCAGGGCCATGAGTCCAGCATCGGCCACCGCTTTCAGGCCTTCGCGCGGGTAAATGGCGTCGCGGTCCACCTGTGCGGCGTTGGGCGCAAGCGCCTTCTGGGCCACGCTCCGGGCCAACCGCTTCCACTTTCCTTGCTCAACGCTGAGCGCAATTCCAGTTAAATTCAACGCATCGGGCATAAACGATTCATCCTCGTAATGAGCGGCTCGCGCTCTTGTTGTCGTGGAGCTTGAATATTTGCGGCCGCACGGTGACCGTCCGTGCGCGCCTTGATCACAAGGCTACTCGTACCGCCTTGGCGGGTTTTTCCAGCTCCAGGTTTAAACGTTTTGCGAGACGTTCCATTACCTCAATCAGTCGCCAGGCATGTTCCTCCGTGTGCGCGGCGGTACAGGAGATTCTAAGCAGATTCTGCGTCGCGGCTGGACGCGCTACCCCGTTCACATAAATCCCTTCTTCCAACAACTCTCGCGCCATTTGGAAAAGGAGGATCTCATCGGGAATCACCACGGCGACAACCGGGCTGTTCCCATCAATCACGGTAAACCCCAGCGCCGCAAGCTCCCGGCGGATGAGGTCGGCTACGCGCAACAGGCGATGGCGCCGCTCCGGCTCCGCGCGCAAAATGCCCAGGGCGCAACGCACCGCAGCCACCGACGCCGGCGGGACGCTGGCGGAAAACACGAACGGCTGGGCCAGGTGCTTCAGATAATGGACCACTGGCTCCGCAGCAGCCACAAAACCGCCCGCGGCGGCCAGTGACTTGCTAAAAGTCCCCATCACGACGTCCACGTCTTCCAAAACGCCCTGCTCTTCCGCCACGCCGGCGCCGGTTGGACCGAAGATACCCAGTCCGTGCGCTTCGTCTACATACGTGCGCGCGCCATACGTTTTAGCCAGGGAGGTCACGCCCCTGAGATCGGCCACGTCGCCTTCCATACTGAACACGCTTTCGCTTACGATCAACACGGCTTCCCCGTCCGTCTGCTGCAGCCGTTTTTCCAAGTGCTGCATATCATTATGACGATATCGCATGGTGCGCGCGGCAGAACGGAGCGCTCCATCCACCAGGCTGGCATGAAGATTGTGCTCACAGAGGATGATTTCTCCTTCTGTCGCCAGCGCAGCGATTACAGCATAATTGGCCTGGAACCCGGTGCCAAAAACGATCGCCTCTTCCTTACCCATGAAGTCTGCGAGCTCCTCTTCCAGCTGCACATGGATAGGCAGGGTGCCGTTCAGCAGCCGCGAACCACTGCAGCCTGTCCCATACTGGCGAATCGCCGCCGACGCCGCTTCCTTGACGCGCGGGTCCCAGGTCAGGTCCAGGTAATCATTGGAGCCGAACATCAGGATCTTGCGCTGGCCCAGTTTGACTTCGCTGGGGCCGCAGCCCTCGCGTCCGCCGAAAGTTTCAAAATAGATGTAAAGACCGGCCTCCTGCAAGGCCCGTGCGCGATTAAATTTGCGGCATTTTTCGAAGATGTCCCTTCGCTCGGTTCGCGGGCCGCTCGGTGGGGGGACCGAAGCATCGTTCATAGCATTCAGCTCCTGTTTGCTGTGCTGCAACTCTCACTCGGCGTCTCATCGATGCTGAGGCCGGTCAATTTGCAATCGTTCGCACACCCTTTCCAACCATGCGCTGAAAGGGTCGTGAGCTAAAGGTAAAATCTGAACCAACAAAAGTTTCGTGGATAACGGAATTATGAGATTGTGCCTTTGGAACCGTCCTTCTGACAAGCGCTTTCTAGCATACAAAGGAGTACCATACTTCAAATTAAAGCGGCAATGGTACCATGAATTTCCGCCTTATTTGGCGTGTTTTGTAATTTGTTTGTGTTGTTTGAAACCGCTTCTCGCAATAAGAGTTCTGTGATAAAAAACCGGGTTCCCTCTCATGAGCTCTGCCGCGCCAATCCCGCAGTCACAGTCTCAGGCGGCGCAACTTTTTTCCGCAACCCTGATTGAGTCTAAACCACTCTCTGCCGGAGCGCGTCTCCTTACCTTCCTGGCGACGGACAGAACGCGTTTGGAATTTCTGGCCGGACAATCTATTCGAATCGAATTAGAGATGAACGAAAAGCGCATTCCTCTCACCTTCTCCATTGCTTCTCCGCCGACAGGAAGCAATCATTTTGAATTATGCGTCAAGGCCGGCAGGAAAGGATCGCCGCCGGATCGCCTGTGCACACTTAAGGAAGGAGCGCAAATACGGTTCGCTCCGCCGCAAGGTACCTTCATTTTGCAGCAGCCGGACGAGGATGCTGTGTTCCTCGCGGCCGGCACCGGCATTGCTCCCATTCGCTCGATGATTCACTGGCTCATGCGCCAGAACGGGCGGCACAAGATCAGTTTGCTGTTCGGCGCCAGAGAGACAGAAGAGTTGTTCTTCCATTCGGAGTTTCTTGTCCTGGCGGAGAAGCATCCACACTTCAGGTATCTGCCTGTCTTGAGCCGTCCGCACCCTGGCTGGAGTGGCGCCCGCGGTCACGTTCAACACCATCTGAATGGCATTCCATCAACGCAAACACCGGCGCGAGCTTACGTCTGCGGTCCTCCGGCCATGGTCAGGAGTGCCGCCGGCTCGTTAACTGAAATGGGATGGTCAAGCCGGCTGATTCACTTCGACCGCGATTGCTGCTAACGCCCACCCATCACCAATGTCTTGAAGCCTGTCTACGAAGGGCCGGCAAGAAATCGCCGCTGAGTATTGTGCTTTAAGCTTTTCGAGTCTGCCGCATGATGGTAACGCTCCGCCGTGGCGAGGCGCTCACGTGCGTGTACTGGGCCATGAATTGCTGTTTGGCGCGATGGAGCAGCACCCGGAGATATTCTCTGCTCACGCCTAATTCGCTGCAAACTTCGTCTTTGTCTCGCTGCTCGAAAAACACGGCCCGCAAGAGTTTCTGATCTTTGGCACAAAGCCGTGCCAACACGTCTTGCACCTGCTTTTTTGTCTCGGCCACCAGCACCATCCCATCGGGACTCATGGATTGGTCTGCCGGATCAAGCTGCAGGTCTTCCAGCGCTCTGGTCCGCGCCCGCGAACGATAGGACTCGCGCAGAATGTTATTGCATACCGAGCTTACAAAGGCGCCGAAACGTTCGGGCTGGCGAATACCGCCCTCGGCCCGGACCGCGGCCCACGCGCGCAGAAGCGTTTCCTGCTGCACGTCCTTGATGTGCTCCGGACAAGCCAGGCGGCGGCGCAGCTTGTTTTGCAGAAGCCGGCTGAAATAGGCCACAAAATGGGCCTCGGTAGTAGTGTCCTGCGCCCTGAGCTCATGGATGTAACTTTCACTGAACTGATGGAAATCCAAGCACTGTGCGGTACCCATTTTACTGCTCCTTACAGCGCACTCTTCGCTCGATTAGCGCTGTCACAGCAAGCGGTTTTCCGAATGCAGACCATGGTTTCTCCTCCCCCATTGCCTGTAAGGGCACATCACATAAATGAGTGCTGACCGTTGCTTGCCCCATAAGACGGGGCGCGTCATCATTTCCCTTTGGTTTTTTGAGTTTTTATTTTGAATTTTCGAGGGCTAGACGATGGTGTGCAAAATCAGCTCAAGCCAGGCTGTTATGGACCTGCTGCGGGGGCACTTTTGGATTGAAGGAGCACCGGCCCCCGCGATTGGGAGCCGGCGCCGATCTCAGAGATCTGGAACGTGAGATACCTAGCCTGTTGGTGGCTTGCCGGTAGAACCCAGGAATCCGCCCGACTGACAATCCACGAGGGACGCAACGGGAAGCAATCGGGGCTTTGGCGTTCGAGCGCCCAAAACTGCCGGTATCATTGATGCGCTTTGGCCTGCTGCAAGGTCGAGACTGGCGGGATAAGCCGTCGCCCCACCGCCGGGCTCTTCGTAGTCTGAGGCCTCGATTTCAACTACTTCGTATTTCTCTTTCAGGTCGGGGAAAACTGTGGCCATCAAGAAATTAAAAAAGGCAACGGCATGCCCTTGCCGCCCTTTAACGTCACTCATGGTCGGTCCCACGGCAAAGTAGTAGCGAAGGACTCCCGGCGGGCAGTGTGGCGAAGGCGAACACTGCATTTCGGGGTGATCACACTTCAATTGCACTTTGCTTGCGTTATCCACGCGGTATTCAAGAATGTAATTTGTAGGCATCAGGCCGGTGGGCTTCAAAGCATGCCTGCCAAACTTTACGTTGAGCGGACGACCGCTGAAATTGATGCTCCTCGGGAACGGCAAATCCAGAACAACCAGACTGGGCGGCAGACGCCATGAGTCGACTTCGGCGCTGAAATCATTGAAACCCGGGTTGACATAGGGAGCCTGCTCGGGACTTGAATACTTATGCAGCCCTTCACCCGACAATTCAAAATGGTAGCCTTTGGACTTCGCATCCTGGTACTTTCGGCTTCCCGGATCATTAAAACAAAAGAAGTGTGCAAGGTCTTTCTTCTCCGGATCCGGCAGGGGAACAAAGGCCGTTAGCCGATGAGATTGTCTTTGCAAAACCACCGCAAACGCGCCTTCCAGGAGGACCTGCAAAGTGTGCACTTGTGTTTCCCGCGAAGGGTTGGGCGTGGGAGCGGAGTAAGCGTGGCCGCAGCCACCCAGAGCGCCGGCGACGGGCATGGCGCCGAGCGCTTTCAATATGTCGCGTCGATTCATGTTCCTTCTCCTGACCGTATAAGACGGAAGACAGACGATTTTACCTGCGCATACATGTGACAGGAACCCGGGGACCGGCAACTCCGTCCTATGCTCACCAAGACAGACCCTGCCTAGCTTGCTCTTCCCGTCAGGCTGAAGCTGGCCCAATAATACGGATGAGCGTGGCTGAGCAGGACCTCTTTACGTGCTTCATAAATTGCCTGGGCCACAGACTTGCCACTTGTGATGCTTCGATAAAAGCTGATCATAAGCCGGGATGTGGTTTCAGAATCGACATCCCAATGGCTGGCAACCACCCTGGGGACCCCAGCCATAAGAAATGCACGGACCAGGCTGTTCGTGTCCAGCAGGCCGTTGTCTCTGCCTATTGCTGTCGAACAGGCCGCAAGCACCACAAGTTGGGAATGCGCGAACTGCTCAGCAGCAATGTCCTTTGCCCGCAGCGATTCATTGGCATTAAAGACAAGGCTGGTGCCGCTGCCGTCGCGTCTGCCATGCCCCATATAGTGGAATACGTGGCTCGATTTCAGCCGGGCGGCCACTTCAGTCCAACTTGTACCGGCGGAATCCACGATCCTGGTTCGCGGGAAATTATGGGCAATGGCAGTCTTCTGCGCCTCCATGCCGGGAAGATAACCTGAACCCGGTGAATGAGAGGCATCCAGGACAAAAACTTCGGATTGTGGATCAACCGGCCCAGGCGAACGCAGAGCTTGCTCCATGAGCGAACCGGACGAATAAACAACAGGATATTTTTCACCAAAATACCACCCCGCAGGGCTGGTCAATGCTTCAATCGAAAGGTTGTAGGCCGAGCGATCCAGCTCCACTACCACAGCCTCAGACTCGGGCAACCATGCAATGACCGGCTGAACTAATTGCGAATACAACCAGGCGCCTTGCTCCTGCACTTCGCTTAAACTGGAATCAGGCGTGGAGCATCGTTCGGCAAACTCGCGCACAACGCGCTCAAAATCCTGCTGCTTCACCTTCACCCATGTGCTTTCCATACCTTTGCTGGTAGAGGTCCAGATCTGTAAACCATCCTTGAAATTTGCGTAGACAAGGCGCGTTATCCCAACGGCGGCGGCCAGGGGCTGTGATGGAGCTTTTCGGCCCTTCTTGTCCGGCAGCGTTGACGAGCCCGGACGCCCGCCGGAGTGGAAGCCCTGCAGCAACGGTCTGCTCTGGTACCATTCCCAGCGACCCAGCGCCTCTTTGTCTTTCTTTTGTTCCAGCAACACGCGTACCAGCCCTCGATAGCTGTCGTCCGTCGCTTTCAACCATTTGAGGCGCTCATTACCGTCTTTAAGACTGTCCAGTCCTGCTTCGGCTATGCTGATGGCAGTCTGATAGGCGGTGGTGGCCTCATCGAAACGCCTCAACTCCTGGTCGATGCTTCCCAAAACGCGATTGAAGCTGAGCCTGACGAGGTCATTCTGGACCGTTTTCAGCATCTCGCCCACGCGTTTGATGGTCGCCAGCGCCCGTTCCGGATCTCCCTGCTGCAACTGGAGCTCCGCTGGCTCAATATCATTGATTAACTGGTACTCGGTGGCATCAATCTTTTCATCTTTCTTGAGGTTCTTCAGCAGGGATGAGGCCAGCGCATCCTCATTTTCTGCCATGGCATAGTGCTTCTGGGCCATGAACATGTTGCGGAGACGAAGATGAAGCATCGCTTCCCTGAAGGAATTGCGTGTGGTGGACGCCTGGCGCATGGCGATGGTGTGCTGTAGAAGGGCCTCTGCGGCGTACAAAGAGCCGGATTCTTCCGTGCACTGCCACATTACGGAATAAAACTGGTCTAACCGATCGCGGGGATACGCACCTTGCCAGTAGCGCTGGAGGCCGTGGATGCCCTGCTCCCACGCTCCCTCGCATCGGCCTTGCTGGCTCTGCATGCTCGCGGAAATGCCCAGAACGCGGAGCTCAAGAACTGGGAAATGAGAGCTTTCGGCCAGACGAAGACTTATCTTCGAGTCACTGTCAGAGTCCGCCAGGTCTCCATGAAAATTTCTGCATTGAGCTCGTTCCAGCGCTACCTGTCCCTGCAACCAGCGGTACTTGGTATGAGAGAGCTCGTCCCAAAGCGGGTCCGCCCTTGCCAGGCATTTCTCCCCCTGTAACAGGCTCCGCTTGGCATACACCTCTTGAAACTGTGCAAACAGTCTGCCGGGTAAGTTTTTCTTCTGCGCGAAGAGACGTGCGGCGGCATCTGCCTGCTCGGCCGCTGGCCCGTAAAGGCCTCTCTCATTAGCTGCGACTGCGGCACTTAGCGCTTCAACTCCTGCAATGTCTCCGGGCCCATCTGCGGCAATAAATTCTTTCAGCCACAGATCTGTATGACCTTCGGCCAGGATGTCCGCCAGTGCAGTGAGGGCGCGGTAGGAATCGGTGTTTCTGTCTGAGAGCGCAACCGGAAGCCAGCGCGCTAGCGCATTCTGTTGGAATTGTTCTAAATCTTCCGGTTGCAAATCGTGGTGAGCCAATCGATCAAGTAAGAATGTGGGGGAATCATAGGATTTCTGACTCTTGGCCGGCAATCTTGCCTTAGCATCTTTCAGATGTTGCCGGGCTTCATTCGCCCATGCGCTCGAAGAATCAACTTGAAGATACTGTTCCCAGGTGGTGACCGCCAAGTCCCACGCCTGGGTCTTCTCATATGCGATGGCCAGATTATAGAGAGCGCTTGCGCGATCGTCGCTGCTCAACTTCGGCTTGCTCAACACTTCACTCAAAAGATTGAGCGTGCGTTGCAAGTTGGGATGCTCGGCCCGGCTATCGCGTTCAAAGTAGCTGGCGGCGAGGTCGATCTCAAGACTGGGGCTGGCAAGGCCGGCCGACCGCGCTTTTTCAAAGTCCTTCTCTGCCCTTTCCAGACTGCTGGTGGTCGCCTCCCATAACAGTACGCGGCCCTGTACCTGCAGCCAGCGCGGGTCTGCCTTCTCTGCCCGCAGCTTCTCAGCGGCGGCGCTACTGGCACTGGTCAGTTCCGGCGGGATCTCATCAAGTTCGCGGCCGCTGTCACTGCCAAGCACGGTTGGGAAAGGCCTGTAGGGAGAGTAATCAACCGAAGTGAGGCGCATTTCAGTGGTGCGCCGGCCGGAAAAAGCTGTTGCCGCCTTCTTTTGTGCCTGATGGACTTTAAATTCCGCCAACACTGACGGCCCCTGGACGATTCCCGTCACCACGATCAACAACGCGGCGAACACCGGAACCATTTTCAGCCATGGAGACCACTTTGGACCGGCGCTTACTTCCCGCACCAGCCGCTTTTGCCATCTCGGCGTGGAACTTTGCAATTGCTGCAGAATTCTGGCGTTCTCGGGCGATTCCTCTGTCGAGAATTCCCGCAAATATCTTCGCAGCGCCGGCCCGCAAATGCTGCACCGTACTACATGCTCCATGGTTTGCTCGGCCAGCTCCGGAGAGCTGATGCCGGCAGCCATTTCCTGTAGAACTTCGTCGCCAGGACAATCGCGATGTTGGAGTGCGCTCATTGGGTCACCTTGCCGGTGGAATTGATCTGAGCGGCGCGCCATGGGGAGACAGGGCATCCAGTCAGCAAAGAGCGGGGCCAGCCGCTGCTTGCGCGGGCGTGGCACGAGGGCGTTTCTGCGCACCGCTCGCCGTGCATTACCTCAAACTGTATGCCTTCGCCTATCACCTATCTGCCTCTTCTGACCCAAAGACGTAAAGTTTGGATCAAAGCCTTTTGCTGGCTGCAACTGAAAGATAATGTTAGCTTTCCACGCTTCATGTTCTCTCCGGAGGCTCGAGGCGGTCCTCTCTCACGAACCGCGTAAGCCGCTGCAATGTACTTTCTACGCCCTTCACCGTCAGGCCAACGTGGGGAAGCAATGAAATCTCCTTGGCGGTATATCCCTGTTCGTAATAAAGCCAAAAGATCGCCTGATCTCGCGAGCAGGTCTTGGAGGAAGAAAGGCCCTCCAGGCGCGCTTGTATCTGTTCTTTAAGGCGCTTGAACTCAGTCCTGTCAAAGCCATCGGGCAGTGGCGGAGCGATTGTGTCGGTTAACTCCACTTCCTGCGCTTTGTTTTCGGGATGGCGAAAGTGGTCGTGGGTTACGTGGGAAGCCGCCACCTTGATATAGCCGAATATCGTGTTCTCATACTCGTTTCTTATGCCGCGCAAGGCTTTGCGGTCATTGGCAAAAAGTTTGAGAAAGGTCTCTTGCATCAGATCGTCAACCAGGCTGGGATTGGGTTCGCGCCATCTGCGCACCGTATTGATGATTACGCTGGCGATCAATGGCTGGGTCCGGCGCACAAACTTGTGCCAAAGCCCCTCATCTTCAGAGCTTAAGCAAGAATTTAGCAACTCCCGGATTGGGGTCTCTTCTTCTCGCATCCCTGTTTTTTGTCGTGCGCAAAATCTTACTCTTTGGCCGCCCCAGTGCAGAGCGGGCTCCGTGCATTTGATTGTGAATCTTGCGGAACTGTAAACTCCCCATCCCTGGCACAAACTGAGCGACTCAAAGGTATTTATCGCAAACAGCTTACCAACTATTCCAGTGAGCGGGGAGCAACTTCTGCATGAAAGTATGATAACGAGGGGGTGTCGCTAAATAGTTACGTCCGTTGGAACCCCGGGCTTTATTGCGGCTTTTGGGCGATACCATCAATCGATTCGATTAGAAAGCCGTTCTTCCAATTCTTCGAGAGAATGTGGCCAATCCTGGCGTAACAGGCGGCTGAGCGCGCGGTCCGCAAGCAGCTTTCCCCCGGTCTGGCAACGGGCACAGTAGTTGGTCTCATTGGAGGCATAACGAATACGCTGGATCTTCTCACCGCATCGCGGGCAGGGTTCTCCGTAACGGCCGTGCACCGCCATTCGGTCATGAAACGCGGTTACTTTCCTGGGAAAATTCGCTCCCACGTCGGCCCGAAGGTCCTTTGTCCACTGGATGAGCGTGGCACGGGTGGCTTCGTATAGGCGGGCGATCTGTTCCGGGTCCATGCGCTGAGTCAGCATCACCGGCGACAGGCGCGCGTGGTACAGAATCTCATCAGAGTACGCATTGCCAATCCCGCTGAATAAACGGGGATCTGTAAGCGCCCGCTTTAATGTGTGGTTGGCAGAGGTCAGCGCGGCGGCGAACTGATCGCGGCCGGCAGAAAGCACGTCAAGGCCGCCGGGATCATGCCGGGCCAGCTCAGATTCTCCCGCCAGCAGATGGAGTGATGCCCGTTTTCGGGACCCGGCTTCTGTAAGCGTGAGCGTACCAGAATCGAAATCTAAGGCCGCCAGCGTTCGCCTGCCATCGGGAACGATGCGGCGCTCGCTCCAATGCAGCCGTCCGGCGATCATCAAGTGAATTACCAGCCAAAGGTCATTGTCAAACCCAATGGCGATTTGCTTGCCGATGCGGCGCAGAGCGGTGACGGTGTGATTGCAAATCGAATCAATAGGCGGGTTCGCGGTGCGCAATAGAGAAGGCCCCGGGACCTGAATCCGCTCAAGAACGTGGCCGAGAATCCGGCGTTCCAGCGCTTCCATATAAACGACAATGTCCGGCAGCTCCGGCATTGGCTAAATACCTCTATCTTGGGCCCGCACCCCGATACAGCATACGACAGTCGATTGGCTGCCGTAGGGTTGAAGATATTTCCATGGGTTTCTGCTTTCCCGAAAAGCAATGCCTGGCGAGTTTTGGCATGAATAATTTTGATAGAGTACGGCTCCAGGCGGTTTTTTCAACTTTTCAATGTCTAGTGCAGGCTCCCGGAAGGCAAAGCTGGAAACTCTCCAGGACAGGATCTTTGACCGGCTTGCCATGCTGCCGCATGAAGCCAGCAGGCTTAAGTTGCTGTCGCGCCTCCGCATGCTCTCGCCTTCCACGGTTGAGCGCCTGGATCAGGCCGTACAGGGCCTGGTTCGCAAAGATTTGAAGAAAGCTCAAACGTTGGCTGAGCTGGCTGTGGCTATTGGCAACCGGCTTGGCGACAAAGAATCCATGGCCTACGGCGCGCGCGCAATGGCCAACTCACTTTGGTTCCTGGGCCAAAATAGCCAGGCTTCTGAAAACAACCTCCGAGCAATTGGGCTCTTCGAGGAAACGGGCAATCTGGTTGAAGCCGGACGCACCCTGAGCACGTCAATCCAGCCGCTGATCCTACAGGGTGACTATGATCGCGCACAAGCGGCGGCGGAGCGGGCGCGAACGATTTTTTCCGCGGCGGGCGAAACTGTGCGGCTGGCCCGGCTTGAGATCAACTTTGGAAATATCCTGCACCGGCAAGACCGGTTTCAGGAAGCCCTGGAGTGTTACCGCCGGGCCTACGCGCAATTGGCTCCTGACAAAGATGTGGAAGGGGCCGTCGCCGCGCTCCACAACCTCGCCGTGTGCCTGACTGCTCTGAATCAAGCAGAGGAGGCGCTGCAGGCGTACCAGGACGTTCGCCGTATCTGCCAGGAAAAGGACCTTCCCCTTCCGATGGCCCAGGCCGACTACAACATCGCCTACCTGTTCTTCCTCAGAGGCGACTACGGGCGCGCGATTGACTTGCTGCGGGCGGCGCGTGAAGTCGCACAGAATGGCGGGGACGTCTACCACGCCGCTCTGTGCCAACTCGACCTCTCTGAGATTTATTTGCAACTCAACCTCAACCAGGATTCGGCAGAACTGGCGCAGGAGGCTTACACCCGCTTTGGTCAACTCGGAATGGGATATGAGGCGGCAAAAGCTTTGTGCCAATCGGCCGTCGCCCTGAGCCAGCAAAACAGGAATTTCCATGCTCTGATGCTTTTTGCGCAGGCGCGAGCGATGTTCGTGGCGGAAAAGAACCATGTATGGCCTTCCTTGATCGATCTGTATCAGGCCTTCGCTCACCTGCACGATGGCCGGCTGGTGGAAGCGCGCCGATACTGTGCAGCGGCGCTGGATTTTTTCCGCGATTCCGCATTGCCGGGCAGGGCCATTCTCTGCCATCTGCTCATGGCAAAGCTGTGGCTCAAAGCCAGTGAGATCCAGTCTGCCCGCGAGGAATGCACCCTCGCCATCAACAGACTCACCGGGCGGGAAACACCAGTTCTGCTCTATCAGACTCATCTGGTGATGGGCCAGATCGAAGAAACAACCGGCAACCTGGCGCTGGCGGAAAACCACTATGCCTCGGCCAGAGACGTGCTTGAAAGCCTGCGCAGCGGGATCCGCGGAGAAGAGCTCAAGATCTCTTTCCTGGAAAACAAGCTGGAAGTCTATGAGAACCTGGTGGGACTCCGTCTGGCACAAGGCTCCACGGAGCAGGCGCGCGAGCAAGCCTGGGTTTACATGGAGCAGGCCAAGTCCCGCAATCTTTTGGAAATGATTGTTCGCGGATCAAAAGGGGCGGAGCCCCGTCCACAGATGCAGGGCCCCGTGGCCTTACAGATCCTGAAGTTGCGGGAACAATTGAACTGGTACTATCACCGGATTGAGACAGAGCAAATGGCGGAGGTACCGGCGCCGGAAGAAAGACTACTCGACTTGAGGCGCCTGGCCGACCATAGCGAGAAAGAGTTTCTTCGGCTTTTGCGAGAGCTGCCTTCAGATGAAGTTGATTCCGCCGGCCTGGAGGAAGCCAGGCCAGTGCCGCTTGAATCTGTTCGGGAAAGCCTTGGACCCAACGTCACGTTGATTGAATATTTTCGCGTAAAGGACCGCATCCTGGTCACGCTGATCACGCAGGATGAAATAGATACTGCATACGTTACGACTGTTGGACGCGTCGCGGAAATTGTAAGCATGCTGCAACAGCAATTCTCGCAATTCCGGCTCAATCCGAAACACGTCGAACAGTTCATCCATCCGCTGCTGGATGCCACGCGGGCACGATTGCACGAGCTTTACCTGGAACTTCTCGGCCCCGTACACCACAAGCTCAAAGGACGGCATCTGCTCATTGTTCCTCATGAGCTACTTCATAGCGTTCCTTTTCATGCCCTGTTTGATGGCCGCCAGTACTTGATAGATTCCTTCACCGTTTCATACGCTCCGAGCGCCAGTATCTACGTGCAGTGCCGGCAAAAACAGGCCAACGAGGATGGCCCTTCATTGGTTCTGGGCGTGTCCAGTGAGCATGCACCGTGTCTCGATCAGGAACTTACTTCAATCGCGAAGATTGTGCCTGCAGCAAAGTTGGCGGTTGGTCCGCAGGCCAGCGAGAAGGTCTTGCGAGAAGACGGTCCGCGTAGCCGCATGATCCACATCGCCAGTCACGGGTTCTTTCGGCAAGACCGTCCCATGTTCTCGGGCATCCGGCTGGGAGACACTTTTCTTACGGTATACGACTTGTACAACCTGAGATTGCCGGTCGATCACATTACATTGAGCGGTTGTTCGACTGGTCTAAGCGCGGTTGCATCCGGTGACGAAGTTTTCGGCCTGATGCGAGGCTTACTGTTCGCCGGAGCACGAAGGCTGCTGCTTACCTTATGGGACGTGAACGACAGCAGCACCGCGGACTTCATGAACCTCTTCTACAGCCACCTCATCCATGATCAGCAAGAACCTGCTGTCGCGCTCCAGACTGCGATGCAGGCATTGAGAGAGCGTTACGTGCATCCCTATTACTGGGCGCCATTTGTGCTGGTGGGAAAAGTATGAATTGATTCGGATTTATTACAAAATTCTTATTTTTCTTAGCAATTTTCGGTTAACGGAAATCTTATTGGCAGCGTGAAAGAGGCAGCTCCGAATTGCCTTATAGTGCGCTTGGGTGATCATTGACTGGACGCCCGCTGCATCAAGAGAGTCGCAGGCATTAATGGCCCAAGGGAAACATCTCGATGGTCCCATCGAGCGGCCCAAGATTCTGTTCATAGGGGACAACTCATCCTTCGGGGAAAAAGTCTGTGGCTTTTTGGTGTCCGAGGGCTGCACATGCACGGTAACTTCCACCGTGGAAGCCCTGGGCGCAGCCGAGCGCGATTGGTTTGACGCCGTGCTGCTTGATCTGGCCCACTCGCCTGTAACCGCAAGACAGGCAATCCTCGCCATCAGGGAAGTTTGTCCCAGCCTGGCGGAACGGATTCTGGTCATCACCAGTCCGCAGCAGGCCGTACTTGAGTACTCCGGGTTCCCGGTGGTTTCTGATGAACTCCCGTTATCCCAGCTCTGGGCCATGCTGCAGGAGATGTTCAGCGCGCAGCAACCACCGTTGGCGCCGGGAATGCAAACTGCCCGACTGATATTTGACAGCCTTCGCTCGCCACGAGTTGCAGGAATCCGTGGCATGCGCAGTTCCGACAGACAACTCGCTTTTCAACACGATAGCACCACGTTCAATCTTTTCATCCGCCGTTTGGAAGGAACGGACCGACTATCTCTGGTTGGCCAGGTACTGGACGTCAGCATGAGGGCCGTTCATGGTCTTCCGGTACTCCTCTGCAATCGAACCACTACCCTGGCGCAAACCGTCACCACCCAGTTCGGCGAATTCGGTTTGGACTTTGAGTTGTTGGATGAAGCTGGACTTCAAGTCCGCCTGGCTGATGGCTCTTGGATTTACCTGCCCCTGGCGAAGTTGGGCTGGACAAAAAACCACACAGCAGGCTTGGATGCCGGGAGCTAGCTTCAACCAGTTTGCCAGCTCGCCGGACTCACGGCCTGCGGACCACGCGCCACAGATGAGGAAATTATGACAAACCGTCGCACTGTATTTTCTCTTGTATTGCTCTTGCTGGCGTTTGCAAACGCTTCCGCCAGCGCGCAAAACCGAGTCATCGTTCGGGATTCACTCGGAGAGCTCGCGCTGAGTACCACCTGTTTACTGCTGCATTGCACGGTCAACGAAGGCCTGGACGGGCCTTCAGGGACTCTCTACCTGGTGACCGGGCAAGACGGAGTTTCGCTACAGAGTTTGCTGGCGGGACTGTTGGGGCAACTTGGCGTTGTGGACGTGGAACCCGACCAGCTTCTGCACGTCATGCAAGCAACGGCGCCAAGCGGCCTGTATGACACCACTCCCGTCAGCTACTACGGAACGACCGTCTGGCATGGATATGCCGCTCAGCCCGCTGTGCAGATTATCAATCTTCCATCGGCGCAGGCTGGGTTCAATGTGGCCGGAGCCGGAATTGTCGGCGTCATCGACACGGGAGTGGACCCCACTCATCCCGTATTGCAGGGCGTCTTGTTGCAAGGCCGTGACTTCACCCGGAACCAGGACGGTGGATCCGAAATGACCGACTTAAATCAATCGACCATGGCTGTGGTGAACGGCGGCCAGCCCTATCGGGTGAACCAGTCGACCATGGCGGTAGTCAATAGCACCGGCAGCTCAACATTCTCGCAACCGCAGTTTGCGGCCTTTGGACATGGGACCATGGTGTCAGGAATTGTTCACCTGGTGGCCCCAACCGCGCAGATCATGCCACTCAAGTCTTTCCGTGCCGATGGCACCGGGTACCTGACCGACGTGCTCAAGGCAATTTATTATGGGTCCCATCACGGCGCCAACGTTTTAAGCATGAGCTTCGATTTCACGACGTACTCCCCGGAACTGAACAACGCTGTGACTTATGCCACGAACCACGGCATCATCTGCGTGGCTTCGGTAGGCAATGATGGACAAGCGATTGTGGTTTATCCGGCGGGTCTAAGCAATGTGATTGGCGTGGCATCCACCGCCAATAACGATACTCTCTCCACTTTCTCCAACTATGGGCAGCCTCCGGTGTGGCTGGGCGCGCCAGGAGAAGGCGTCATTACGACTTACCCGTTTGGCACGTACGCCGCCGGCTGGGGCACCTCTTTCAGCACACCGTTCGTATCTGGCACTGTCGCCCTTCTTCGCAGCATAGATACCAGCCTCAATCAGGCCTTGGCCGCGCAGGCGGTTTCGAATGCGACGTATATCTCACCGGCGCTGGGTTATGGCCGCCTCGATATTTACCGGGCGGCCGTCGCATGGTGTGCAACAACTCACAGATGTTAACTCGACGACCAACAGCGCGTCAGCGCTGAACAGGGAGTGCGATAGATTAGTAAAAAGACATGAGACCAAGATCGCAACGAACAATTCTTGTTTTGACCATTGTGTCCGCGTTTGGGCTTTGCGCTTCATTTGCTGCGCAAGCTGTAAAGCCTGGTAAAGCAACGCCCGTTGCGGACACTCTCATCCTGCCCGGCAAAATTGGCACGCCAGGCGGACGTCTGGTGGCCTCGCTCCGCGCCGAGCCAAAAACTTTGAACCCAGCCACTGCCCTGGATCTGCCATCGAAGGAAGTCATTGCTCTTCTTTCCGCCGACCTGATCCATATCAACGTATACACGCAGCGTACTGAGCCGGCGCTGGCGAAGTCGTGGACAGTGTCCTCAGACGGTCGAGCTTATACGCTTGAACTTCGGCGAGGCATTTCCTTTTCTGATGGCCACCCATTTGACGCTGACGACGTGGTGTTCAGCTTCCAGGTTTACCTGGATGAAAAAGTCCACTCACCGCAACGCGACCTGCTGCAAGTGGGTGGGAAACCCATCCAGGTGCGCAAGCTTGGGCCCTATCGGGTGCTTTTTGAACTGCCCCAACCTTATGCCGCGGCAGAACGCCTGTTTGACAGCGTGACCATTCTTCCCCGGCACCTGCTGGAGCAGGCTTACAAGAAGGGCGCACTGGCGCAGGCTTGGAATTTGCAGGCGGCTCCAGGTGAGATCGCCGGGCTCGGTCCCTTTCGCTTGAAGCATTACACGCCAGGACAGCTACTTATACTGGAGCGCAATCCGTTCTACTGGAAGTCAGACACAGCCGGGAACCGGCTGCCATACCTTGATGAGCTGGTTTTTCTCACCATCCCCTCCGCGGATGCCGAGGTGATTCGCTTCCAGGCCGGCGACATCGATGTGATTGACAACGTAAACGCGGAAAACTATTCCGTGCTGGAGCGCGATCAGCCGACGAGGCACTACCAGATGTACGATCTGGGCCCCGGTCTGGAATACAACTTTCTTTTTTTTAATGTGAATGACGTGGGCACAAAGCAGATCCCTGAGATCAGCCGGAAGCAACAGTGGTTTCGGCGCGATGAGTTTCGCCATGCGGTCTCATTGGCAATTGACCGCGACGCCCTGCTTCGTTTGGTATACCAGGGACGCGCCGCCGCGTTGTGGAGCCAGGTTACGCCCGGCAATAAACTCTGGATTGACGCGGCGCTTCCGCATCCTTCCAGGTCACTGGAACGGGCCGAGGGCTTACTTCGATCAGCCGGTTTCTCCCGCGGAAAAGATGGGACGCTGATGGATGCGCACGGCGATCCCGTTGAGTTTTCAATCCTGACCAACCCCAGCAACATCCAGCGAACAAAAATGGCGACACTGATTCAGTCGGATTTGGGCCGTCTGGGAATGCAGGTCCATGTGGTTCCGATGGAATTTCAGTCGTTGATGACCAGAGTTTTTGATTCATTCGACTACGAAGCCTGCGTGCTGGCGTTGCAGAGCGGGGACGCCGATCCAAATCCTGAAATCAATACGTGGACCTCCGGCGGAGGCATGCACGTTTGGGCCTTGACGGAAAATCGTCCCGCGACCCCATGGCAGGCCGACCTGGACCGGCTGATGCAACAACAGACCGCCATTCTCGACTACCGAAAGAGAAAGCAGGCTTATGATCGCGTGCAGGAAATCCTGTCCGAGCATGAGCCCGTGATTTTTTTGGTGAGTCCAAACGTGCTCGCGGGAGCGAAAGACTCCATTGAGGGAATCAAGCCTGCCGTGCTGCGACGCCACCTGCTGTGGAACGCGGAGCAACTTTTCCTGAAAAGGCAGGATGCAAGCGCAGGCGTGAAGAAGTAACTTGTGCCGGGCGGCCGCAAGCGCGGCGATGCTCATCGATCAGAGCCGCCGGCATTGGAAGGTGATCTCGGCTGTATTGAGAAGCCGCGATCAGCAATGCCAGGCAAGGTCACGGGCAACTTGCCGTGCGGAGCCAATTCACCGAACAACACTTTCACGGCACTCAACTCGGAGGTGGAAGCATTGGAATACGTACACAGATAGTTCTGTACCGTGCCGAAGTTCTGCGCAAGATAAGGACTGCCCAAAGCAATCACCACTGTTTTATCAGCGGCCAGATCGAGCACCTGTGCCAGCAATTGTCCACTGGCCTGCTCCAGTCCCACGGTGTTTACCAACTTCCCATTCACCGTTACTTGTTTCGCTGCCACCGGCGACACGTATGCGGCCACCACGACTTTTTCAGCATCCTTGACGGCCTGGAAAATCGGGGCAGCCAGCGGCGCGGCCAGATTGGTGTCTACATAAAACACGGTCGCATCAGCCCGGCGCGCTTTCAAGGCCAGTTCGAAGCCACGTCCCCAGGGGCCGCGCACTGACTCTGTCATGATGATCACAACCACTTGAGAACTGGGTTTCACCGCCGACTGAAAGATTTCTGCCTCCGCCGGCTGAGACCGCAGCCGAGGCAGAGGAAGCACTTTGCCATTGTCGCGCACCAGGGTAATAGCGTCATCAGCCACCTGCTGGGCGAACTGCAAGTCTTCCGGCTTGTCCACTAGATACGGCACTTGCTCCAAGTCAACCAGGCGGATGCGATGCAGCCCAATCGAGGCCTTCATTTCGAGGATCCTTCTTACAGACTCGTCGATGCGGGATTGCGAAATCTCACTGCGCTTCACTGCATCCATGATTCCATGAAACGCGCCGTCCAAATCGGTGGGCATCAAGAGTACGTCGTTGCCGGCTTTCACTGCGTCAACGGCCGCCCGTGCCGCGGGATTGCCCTGGTCAGGCGGATACAGGCCGGTAAGGCCACGCATCTCCAGCGCGTCTGTTACGATTATTTTTTTGAAGCCCAACTGTCGCCTGAGAACACCGTTCACAACGCTGGACGAAACAGTTGCCACCTTGTTCGGATCAGCATCCAGTGCCGGCACGGCCAGATGGGCGACCATGACGGAATCCACGCCGGCGGCAATCGCCTTCTGAAATGGCTTCAACTCCACGTCGCGCAAGCGCGCCAGATCGCCCGTGACTGTGGCTACGCCAAGGTGCGAATCGGTCGCGGTGTCGCCGTGGCCGGGAAAATGTTTCGCCGTGGTCAGCATTCCGTGTGCCTGCGCTCCCTTGATAAAGGCCGATACCTCATCTCCGACCGCGGCAGGATCTTCACCGAAGGAGCGCGTATTGATGATCGGGTTGTTGGGATTGCTATTCACGTCGGCGACGGGAGAGAAATTCCAGTGGATTCCAAGCGCGCGGGCTTCCTCCGCAGTGATAGCTCCGAATCTCTCGGTATGCGCCAGGTTACCTGTGGCGCCAAAAGCCATGGCGTCAGGAAACGCCGGCACGGCGCTGACGCGCGAAGCCAGGCCGCGCTCAAAATCAGCCGCAATCAATAGCGGCAACTTTGAATCTCGCTGCAACTGATTGGCCACCATCGCAACCTCAAGCGGAGGATTCTTGAGCAGGACAAGACCATCTACGTGGACCGTCAGGGTGACGGAGCCGACGTGGTACTTCTGCATTTGATCGCGAAACTGCACATAAGACTCGCCGGTGAAGTTCTGAAAATCAGTGAAGTAGCGAAGGCTCAGCATCTGGCCAACTTTTTCTTCCAGCGACAGCTTCTTTAGCGTCTGCTCCGCCCAATGCCGGCCTTCTTTGTTCAGTTCCACGGGCGCAGCCTTGGAGTAATGCTCGGCTGGCCAGGCGGGCGCCAGCAAGAGGAAGAGAGAGAGGATGGCGGCGAGAGACTTCGTCATGATCGAAAGATACCAGAACGCCTCGAAAAATACCGATGATGTGAGAAGAGAAACGTGCAGTCTGGCAGGCGTCCGATCGGAACGGTCCAAAAGGAAGTTCGAGTCCACATTTCGAGTCCACATGAAGAATGCGGCTGGTTTGGGTTTCCTATTTCGTCACTGTAACCTGGAAGTGGGCATCATCGGACTTAGGTTTCCCTTGCAAGGAGACCTCAAAGGAATATTCCCCCGTCTTGAACACTTGTGAGGGCACCTCAAAAACCAGGGCATCAGATGTAGGATGTATCCCCGCCATGGACCAAAGTTCACTTCCTCCTTGCTTTAGAATCACACGGTAGGGACCCGATGAAGAGCCACGCTTGAGGTCAAGTTCTACTTCTATTCTTCGCGTGGATGGTGTGATCGTTACTTGAGGGATGGGTGCGCCGGGACCGTGGACGGTGCGGAGGGTGTCGAGGTCAATGGGCTCGAGTTTTGCGTCCACAACGCTTGCCGCGCGCCTTTGTTCTTCTTCAAGCTGGTTTATTTTTTTCTCGTTCGCCGTAATCTTGGCCGTGAGCCCTTGACGGACATGGTTGACATAGACCAAGCACGAGATACTCAATACCACGACAGCAGCAAGTTCGATGTAGGTCCTGAAGTGCGAGCGGAAAAGAACCACGGCTCCCGCGCCCGCATCTTCTCCCGCGGGTGCAAGGTGTTGTTCAACTTGCAGGGTTCCCTCGGCCTCAAGCTGCCGGCGCAATAAACTGACAAATTGCAGCTTCTGCTTGCGTTCGGGGGGAAGCAAGAAGTACTTCTCGACAGCAGCCTTGTCAGCGGGATTCATGCTGCCATCCAGATATTCGTCCAGAATTTCGTCCTCGACGGAATCAACCAATTCCGATAGCTCATCATCGAAAAACATTTTCTCGCTCATGCTCTCTTCCACTTCAGGCTGGTCGTTCAGTCTGCCCAGCAAGTACTCTCGGATAGTATTTTCGTCAGGATGATTGCTCTTCATGGCCTTATACCTCAGCTTGCTTTTCACATTATGATGCCGATTTCTTAACACACTGACTGACACAAACTCGCAGCTTTCTCCGGATTCTAAAAGCTCGAATGCGCAAGGTATTCTCGCTGCCATTCTCCCTAGCAAGTTGCTTTCTGGTCTCAATCCTCTCGCGGCCCTGGCCCGTGTGGAAACGGGTTATAAGATCGCGATCGCGAGCGGACAATTCCTCCAGACAGGCCTCCAAACATTGCAACTGCTGTTCGTGTGATAGTCGATCGTGGTTCGAGGGAGAAGGTATATCTTCAGATAGGGATACCGAATGGATCTCTCGCAGGTACTCTTTCCACACATTTTTTGCCACACCGTAACAGAAGCCAAGGCGGTTTTCGTACTGACCGCCCTCGGCCACCTTTTTGTTTACCCTATCCAGTGTCTCATCGCAAAGCTCGTCCGCGACCGGGCAGCCCTTACGAACAAAAAAGCTGACCAGCTTCTTTCTGATGGTCATATACTCTTCGATCGCAAGCTCGGGGTCGGGGGAAAGCCAGCGTAGAAATTGGGCGAAATCTTCCGGCGTAAGGGGCGCCCTCGCTTTCTTCCGGCTAGGTTTTGCCATGGTTAGTGTGTTCACGATAATACACTCACCTTCCCCATTTCCAACCCTTACTTGTAGTCGCCCTGCAGCACAAATGCCGCCCAGTCTGCGGGCTTGCTTCCCTGCCTGACCATCTCAAGCTGGGCGCCCCGCAACGCCGCGCCCGGGGTTTCTCCCTGGTGCATCCGCCGGTAAAGGCCCGCCATCAGGGTGGCGGTTGCCTGGTCATCCACTTTCCACAGGCTTGCGATTACGCTTCTTGCCCCGGCGTAAAGGAAACCACGAGGCAGTCCAATAATTCCTTCCGAATCCAGGTCACGGCCCAAGGCGGAGTCGCAGGCGCTCAGTATGACCAGATCGGCGGATAGCTTAAGGTGGTAAATATCGCCCAAGCGGACATAGCCATCTTTGGTGCGACCCTCCTTACTTATTAATGACAGAATCAGCCCAGACATTTCAGGGTGCTGTATGTCTATGATTCCATGGGTCGCGATGTGCAGGATGCGATAGCTACCAATATCTTCTTTCAGAAACCGGTCACGGGTTGCAGCGAAGTCTGAAGCCAGAAGCACATCTTTCGGGCCGAGGATCTGCAGGATTGCCGCAGCCTCCTGGCGGGATCCCATCAACCGGGGAATATATAAGGATCCATGCATGTCGAGAATGGCCCTGGTCAAATCAGATGGGAGCTCCTGAGGCTTTTTGGCGGTTAAATGTGACCGGAATCGATCATCGTCGCGGCGAAAGACTGGATCGGCGAAGATTGCTGCCACCTTTGCTGGCGGCTTCCTCTTGGCCGCCGCCTTCCGCAAGGTGCTGAGTGCGGAAGCCGACGGCAGGACGACTACTTCGTGATGGTTTATAAGAATTGTCTTATGTTCACCTGATGCGGATAGCGGCAGTACGGCAAACGGAATATATTGCAGCGGCCCGTCAGGTACAATCAGTAGCCGTTTCGCATGGGACAATTCCGCGGGTGCCAGCACCAACCGCGATAATTGGCGCGCGTAACGTTGGTAGGCCCAGTCCGCATCACGCCTTCTGGCCTGAAGCTGAATGGTTTTCTCGCCATGCTTGCGCTGGAGAGGAACCAGGGACTCCCGCAATAGAGCGGCGACCTTCTGGATTTGTACTGCTCCCGGCAATTCGTAGGAGACGATTTGCCGTTGATCTACCACCCATACATAACTCTTTTCATCACCCAGCGCGTATTCAAGCAGGGTCGTGCCATCGCTGCCGATTTCCGCCTGTACCTCCGCGAGAGAGATTGGCCCAGCGGCCGCCGCCGATGTTTCTGCGGGATCGAGCGCACGAACCTCAGTGCGGGCCGCAAGCTGCCGCTCCCACAAATCTTCACATGGGGCAATTTTGCTGGATGTAGTCAGGAGATCGAGGAGCGCGCGCACCTTACTCTTCTCAGCGGCGGCAAAGGCCTTTTCCGCAAAGCCGGCCTGCGGGTCCTGTGCATGCAGCAGCATGAGCACCTGGATATAAAGCGCGTAATATTTGTGCACAGAGGCGAAGTAGGAAGCGCGCGAGTCAAATTGTGAAATGGTGAGCCGCTGGGACTCGATGAAATCTATAGGTTTCTCAATGGCGGCAAGCGCATCCTGCAGCTGGTTCAGGCGGCGATAGATATAGGCCTGCTCATATTGTATTTTGGCTAGATCCGCTACCTGGGCAGCTTGTCCCTTGACCGCAAGAGCCTGCTGGAGCAGAGAGATCGCCTGAAAATATTTCTTCCGCGCACTAGCAATCCTGGCCAGAGCAATCAGGACGTCGCCTTCACGATAGGGGTTGTGAGCCTCACGGTAAGTTTTGAGCGAGCGACGATATAAAGTTTCTGCTTTCCCATACTCATGCTTCAGTTCGTAAACACTCCCCATGTCGGCCAAGGCGGATGCTACTTGAAGCGGATTCTTGGCCAATTGCGCCAGTCGCAGCTTCGCCGCATATAACGGGAGCGTTTGCTCGTATCGGTGCAGGCTTTTCAGAGCGGTGGCCATCCCCGTGATTGCATTTGCCTCTCCCAACCAGTCTTGAAGGCTGTGGAAGGCTGCTCTGGCCTGCCGGTAGTAGTCCAGGGACTTTTCCGGATCACCCATTTCCATGCTCGCATAGCCCAGTATGTTCAGAACAATCGCTGTGCTGTCCTTATCGTTTGCCTTTTGGAATACCGGTAGGGCTACCTCGGAGTTGCATCGCGCAGGTTCAAACTGGCCTGCCATTATGGCAAAGGTTGCCAACATGGTGCGCGCCTGGGCAACACCATAACTACTCCTATTGGAAGTCCATAATCCCAAGGCCTGTTCGGCGAGCCGGGATGCTGCTGCAACTTCTCCTACCATGAAACGAGCCTCGGCCAGCATGAGCAGCGCCAAAGCTTGACCCTCGTCATCTTTCGCTTCGATGAAGAGGTCGCGCGCACGGGTGAAGGGCTCCACGGCATGCAGAGAGTCAGCCGCCCAATAAAGAACCTCCCCGCGCGCCTCCAGTGCTTCCGCCTGTGTCCGCGGATTGGCAAGTCCTTCGCTCAGGCTCAGCGCCTGCTTCGAATAGTTGTCCGCCTCGGAGTTCCGTCCGGTATTAGCGTAGGTGCGCGCCATGTGGCTTAGCGCCTGGCAGCGTCGATCGGGATCGCCTCCAGGGAGTCTGAGTGCCATGCCGTAGGAACTCAACGCCTCCTCATACTCGCTCATTATGAAGTGAATTTCGCCGATCTGAATGTATGCATCCGCTGCCTGAGCATACAGGCGCCCGGCTTGAAAGAGTCTGGCGCTTTTCTGAAACAGCCCAATCGCCGCCTTCAGTTCTTTGCTGGTCTGCTTTTGACGCAGGAGAGCTGCTCTGTCAAATGCCGCTTCAGCGCGCGAGCGAAATAGCTCGCGGTCACCACCGCCCTTGCGGACATCGGAAAGTCTCTGTTTCCGGATTTGGCCGGCTCGGGCAGGCGGGCCTGTTCGTGTGCCATTCCCTGAACCGCCGGCCTGTGCACACACCGATGGCAGGAACGCAATCAGCATTCCACTTAGTAGCGTTAAACGAGACACACTTCGCACTTCGTTACCGGAACGGGCGGAGGCTCAGCACCTTTCGGTGGCGGTTCCTTTTTATCTTCCGCATGCGTTGCTTTCGGCTCTCCTGACAACGGAAGCAAGTTCTGGGCGCATTGTTGAGCCGAGTACCTCAGATCCAAATCGTCCGGCTCCTTTTCCGCCAAAATACGAGACCAATCGCGGACTATGAATTTATACCAGTCTATCTCCTCAGCAAACTTAAACTGGTCATCCTTGTAGTAATGCTCAATATTTTTGATGATTTCCCGGCGTACAGCATACAGAACACTCGTGGCAGCGGTATTTATGATAGACACGTTTTTTCCAATCGTATCTCCGCCTGGGCCTTTTCCAATCGTATCTCCGCCCGGACCTTTACCAATCGTATCTCCGCCGGGACCTTTCACGAGATGCCGCTCAACTTGTTTCCTGTCATGATCGTCTTGAAGGTAGGGGAAATAGAGCGAAAGGCCGTGACATACGTCCCTATGCTTCCCTGCGTTCGCAACAATACAGCCCTCCGTCGCCGCATGTTTCGGGGGGTTAATAGCTAGCGAGACTCTGCTGCAGGCTTCGATCAATTGCCCAAAGACCGTGGAAGCTTCACCGCCGGCTTGCTTTGGTTTAGCCTGCATTCGGTCTGACTCTGACGCCAATTTGTCGCAAAAGTCGCAGAGATCGACGAATAGGCCGCCGACAAAGCCTCGGGCCTGCCGGCGGGCCTCATAGATGGCATTGGCGACATCCTGGTTCGCGCGTGAAGACTTGAGAACGGCCACGAGCGATTTTAATGGGTTTGCTATCGTGTTTATTTTCCCTAGATTCAGGGCCGAAAGCGTGACAGGGGCCGTATCGGTATCGGTATTAAATATATAGTCCGCATAGGCCTCCTCATAAGCCTGTATGGTCGCCTTGCATACCTCCTCACTCGTGGCCTTGTGATCGCCAAAACGGCGCAGGAGCGCGCTGTATGGAAAGCTAAAGTCCGGTACCTCTTCCTGGGAGGCGACCATGAAGTCCGTGAGACCACTAAGCTCGTAAGCGAATTCGATCATGCTCATGGAGCAGGCATCCAGCCCAATGATGTCGATTTTTTTGCCGGCTTTCCTCAGCGCATTTGCCAATTGAACGGGCGTGAAATAGAGACTTGTTTCCTTGCCCTCATGGATCTGCGGGCTGGCAGAATGCACCGCCGCCGTCGGGCTGCCGCTGTAGCTCGCTGTCGCAACGGAGCCAAGCTTCCTGCTTGTCACAGGAGGTTCGAATAACAATTCGGGACCGTGTCCCCAGAGGACCAGGCAATAGTGTTCACTCTGGTTGCACTCCGGGCGTCCGTGCACCCATTTGATGAAATCAGCCAAGGCATTTGAATTTGCCATGTCGGTATCAGCCGGAAGTTTGCTCGCCTCACCTTTATTACGATCAAACGCTCCGGTTGTGTCAGTGCCATCGAAAATGAGCCTGCGAATCTTCCGTTCTGGAGCAGCAAATTGTGCTGCCACCACAACCCCAAGCCCTTTGTCGGCTGCGGCCTGTAGCTGCTTCAGAGAGTTGACGGCGAAGTTGGCCAGGGGGCCGTCCGCCACGATATACACCATGATCGTCCAATTAGGCTTGGCATTCGTTTGTGTGGTTGTCATATTCCCTCTGAATTACCATCGCATCGAGGCTATCTGCTTCGCGGCGGTCTTACCCGGGGACAGTCCTCGGAACTCGGGCTGCGAGTTGTTCGATTACGGAGATTCTTGTTCCTTCTTCGGGGCCTTCAACGATATAGTGACGAATTTAGGAAAAGTATTTCAGCCCTTGTGAAAAAAATGTTCAACGGATCAGAACCTGATCGAGCAAGTGGCCACCAGCCTACAACGTGTCCCTGGGATTGGCAGCTTGGCCAGGAAGAGAGGATTTAAGATTTGTTGAAAATCTGCTGCTTCTAAATGGAAGCAGGCTCTCGCGATCATCACTTCAGAGACAATGTGCGCCGGGCATCGAGCCGGATTCAGGGGTACTGGAGCTGACGCTCCCCCACCCAGTCAGCTTAGGCAGAAAGCGAATCGGCAAGGAAGTTACTGTGACCGTGCATGAGTCTGTTGCTACTTCGGCGGGGGCAACTCCTCCCTGATCCGCATTTTGGCGGGCGGCTCCACAGGCATCGTCCATGGCCGGACAACAGGCTTGCCCGGCGTACCTTCGTGGATCACTCCCGCTTGCGGATGAAAATCCAGGACAACCGGAGCGCCTTGCTTCACAGCATTGATCTGATACTTCAAGGTATTTGTCTTGGTGATGCGAACATCCGTATAGCCCAGAGTGTGCAGCCTCTGGCGAATCACCTTCTCTGACATGGGCGCGGTGGTGTTCTCAATCATGCCCTGCTGGTGCTGCGGCTGGGCGGCTGCACCCGCAAGCAGAAATATGCCGATGGCAATTACTCTCAAACTCTTCATCAGTTCCTCCGTAACCTTGCAGTGGTTCACCAGCTGCCCCTTGTAGGATAGCTGGTCTCTCGTTATCAGTACCACTTCATCAGTGGGCTTGAACACGCGAGTCAGCCTGGGCATTGTCGGCCTGCGACTGTGACCGCGTGCCACCTGTCACACAAACATGGTCTCCCGGAAATGCCTCTCTCCAGACAAAGCCCTGGCGGCAGGTATCAGGACCATACGGACCTCCTCCGGGCTGGCGGCGCGCGCCGGCCTGCGCGTTGTCCTGCTGGGCCTGGGTTCGGGTCGCGGGCGGGACGCACACGTAATCCATGCTGTCGGCATCACGCCAAACGTACCCCTGGACACAGGTATTCGGACCATAGGCAAGCCTGGCAGGATTGATCCGTTCGGCGGCATGGGAGTTGTCCTGCTGCGCTTGCGACCGTGTTCCCACCGCCACACAAACATGGTCTCCAGCAAATGCCTCTCTCCAGACAAAGCCTTGGCGGCAGGTATCAGGACCATACGCGCCTCCTCCCGGCTGGCGACGCGCCGCGGCCTGCGCGTTATCTTGCTGGGCCTGGGTGCGGGTTCCGGGCGGGACACAAACGTGGTCACTTGGACCGGCTTCTCGCCACACATACCCTTGGAGACAGCGACCCGCCATAGCGCTGTTAATAGTGACGCTGGCGGACCCTGGCGTCATGGCGCCAACCGTGATGCTGACGCCATTCGCGTTGAGGGTTTGTACAGGATCGCGGTTGCCGCTGTGTGACCGAATCAGATATGTCAGATAGACATCGCGCGGGTCACGGTCACCCTTCTTCACTTCGTGAATCATCACGATGTTTGCATCGAACCCCGCGTCATAGCCTGTCTTGATCCGGTATTCAATGGTGTAGTAGTGGAAGAGGTCGCCAGGATCAAAAGGAACGCGCACCAGCTTGGTTCCCGGGCCCGAGCTATAGAGCGGCACGAGCGAAACTGTGTGCGAAGTGGCGCCATCCGCTCCGAAGGTCATAATCTCTTCATGCCTCAGCCATCCCATGCGGTCGCGATGCGGCCCATTCATTCCGGGCGCTGCCCATCCATAACTTGCAGTGAGCGTGCCGCTCGCATTGGCCCAGCTCATCGCGTCCCATTCGTCGTCATATTCGCCAATCTGCGCCCAATCGGCGTCACGGAACCCAGGATCATCCGAAAACGAGTGCTGATAGCCGAGTCCGTGGCCTACCTCATGCGTCATGCTGCCCATATCAACGGTATCGGGCAGGAATGAGCCAACGCCGATATAGCCGAACAGATCAATTCCCGGGCTGGTAATTACGGCAATCAAGTTTCCCGAGGGCACGTTGTATCCCCCATTGTGGGCTGCATCAATGCAGTCTTGCCACCGATGGCCGCGATCACGGGCCTGTTCCTGTGCGGTCGTGAAAGACTCGCGATACCAGCCAACCACCTCCGAGCCCTGAAAATTGATTCCGCCATTGGAAACGGCGGACCAATAGTCAGCCATGCCTCCCATCCCGGGCGCGAAGAACATGTTGCGATAGTAAGCCGGGTCATGCGGCGGCGCGGGGCTGTCCTGAAAGGTGCAGAGAAGGACGCTCCATTTGGCCGAGCCACGCCGCGGATGCGCATATGCGGAGATCGAAAGGCATTGCATGATTCCGGCCAGTACAACCAAATAACAAACCGGGCGAAGGACGCGTCTCATCATCAGTCAGCTCCTCAAACGAACGGCAACTGTAAGTAGTGACCAGGATCGGTAAGACGTTACGTTTTGTTTTTCTAGAGCTTTGGCAGCTGTTGGTCGAAAGGAAAATGGGTTCTTCCTGTTCTTCCTGGCCTCAAAAAGACTCTCGGGCGATGCCGGGATGCTGAATAACGTTTTGCCTTTTCCGATCACCTACCCCTGTCCCCTCCCCCTATGCCTCATCTAGGATTCTAAAGGGCTTATGCGATTCATCCCTGGGGATGGTCTTCTGATCACCCGATCTTCTGATCACCGGATCTACCGATCACGGCGATCACCCGATCTCCCCCTCCCCTCCCCATTCATCCCATACCATCCCAGTTTGGCGTGGACTTCCGAGGGGTGCATCCCAATGGCCCCGGCCACGCGCGCTTTTCGCGTGGCTGGGCAGAAATCATCCCAATTTGGCGTAGACTTCAGCGATCATGCGTCAATTGGCGCAGGGTTCAGCCATTTTCGGGCTCCATGCCAGCGTCTGACTCGTGCGTTTTCGGCTTCCTGCTATGCTGTTTTCAAAGAGCGCCCCACAGGTCACACTTCTCCCGTAGGTTAGCGTGACACTTTACCATTTGTTCGCTCTATTGTCAAGGAAAAAGTACCCGTCACTTTCGGAAATCGCCGGCCTAAAAAAATCGGAGGCCGTATTAAATTACGGCCTCCAGTTACGGGCTCACCCTTTGCGGAAAGACCTCGGAGTGGTGAGGCTATTGGTAAATAAATGTCAGATTCGATGAAACGAGATGCGCCTCAGGCTCACTAGATCCTGCGGCGGCTAGCAGTTCGGATTCTGAACACTAACCTCTAATCCGCCTCTGGGCGGCTGTACCGCAGTCCAACCTCCTTTCACTCGTTCCACCGAGTGCCGCAGTAACTCGGCCCCACTGATAATTAGGCTGGTTGCGATCCCCCAGACTGTATTTCGGCAAGTACAGGCCCCTGCACGACAAAACAGTTTTCCTGTTACGCGGAGGAGTTCGAGAAATGAAATCAGGCACACTGCTGGTAACCCTAACCCTCGCTCTTGTTGCACTCTATAGTCTTCCGCCTGCGGCAGCGCAGCAACAGCAGAGCTTTATGGACGAGCCCGGCATCCCAGCTTTTACGACTGCGTTGCCGGTCGAGCACGGCTTCATCAATATTCCGAACGGCGCTTTACACTTGGAGATTCCTATCGGTTCGTATGCGCAGAGAGGTGACAAGCTTCAATATCATGCTCGATTGGTTTATGACAGCCGGGTCTGGACCTTCAATCAAAACAATGAAACTGCGTCAAGCCCGTGGCAACCCAATGGAGTGCCATCCAGCCCGGTCGGAATCGGCTGGAGGCTAATCACAGGCGATGAGCCCGGCACAACCAGCAATTCTCAGAGTTTTACACAGTGTAGCTGCATTCCAGGCTCGCTCGGCCAGGACTGCCAGTTGCGCACCACTTATAGTAACTTCGCCTATCAAGAACCCAACGGGACCAACCGTCGGGCCGACAAGGCATTCAAACTGCACTCGTCGCCGAATGTATGCGGGGGGGATGTGGCGACGGGCTCAGCTTACGCCGCTGACAACAGCGGCTACAAGTTTGTGGTCACCAACGGTTTTACGTCTGTATATGCACCGGACGGCACTTTAGTGGCGAACCCTCAGTCAGCAACCGCGGGATCGCCTGCAGTGCTGGACACCAATGGAAACTTCTCGACTTACTCCTCCGGGAATCTCGTTGATACTCTCGGGCGTATCCCTGTGCTCGTAACAAGCTCCGGCAACCAGGTGTTTGTCGACTACCTGAACCCCCAGGGGAGCCGTTCGCGCATAACGCTGACGACAGCCTCAATTAGTCTAGCCACCCAGTTCGGCATAGGAGGTGATTTCACCGGAACTGGGCTGGCGCTGCAAAGCATCCTTCTCCCGGACAGTACCTCATATCAGTTTCAATATGACACATATGGGCAGATCACCGGCATGACTCTGCCCACAGGGGGCCAGGTCACGTATGGATACACCAACACAACTGCTCCCAATCAGGTCAATCGCTGGCTGACGTCGAGGACCGTTGCTGGCAACACCTGGACTCTTACGCCGGTGTTTACGTCTTGCACCGCACCCTGCAATCCGTTGACGGTGACCGTAACGACGCCGCCTTATAGTGACGGGAGCACCACAGCGAGCGACAATCATGTGTACTCGTTTTTCTTTGCAAGCGCGAATGGCGGAGGCGGAGCCTGGCCAACTCAAATTCAGGATTTTCGCGGCGCAGCATCAGGCACTCCTCTCCTTACTCTAACCAAGGAATACAACAATGGACAGAATAACTCTTGCCAGCAACCCATGGGCAATGCGCTTGTCCCAGCCCTAATAAGACAAACACTTACGTGGCCCTCAGGATCGGGCACTTTGAGTAAGAAGGCGGAGTATTGTTATGACTCCAACGGCATCAACCTGACCACAAAAAAGCTATGGGATTATCAACCCAACGGCAGTTTCGCCACTGCGCCGGATCGCGAAGTCGATATCACCTACGTCACTGATCCAGCATACGTAAACGTCAATATTCTTCAGCTGCCGCTGACCATCACAAGTTTGGGCGCGGCCGGAGTGCAGATGGCAAAAACGACCTATGCCTATGATGGAGGCAGCCTCCAGCCCTCGAATATCACAACCAACCACACAACGCCAGCCGGACCAAGGGGAAATCTGACTTCGGTGAGCAAGTGGCTCAACACCACCGGCGGCAGTATGACCAGCAACACGAACTGGTTTGACACGGGCGAGGTCTATCAATCCATCGATCCGCTGGGCCATACAATAACCTTTTCTTATGACTCGCCATTTGCCGGCGCCTACCAAACTCAGAGATGCAACGCCTTGTCTCAATGCTCGTACAGCGGCTATGACTTCAACACAGGCCTTTTGACCACGTCGACTGATATCAATGGAACGTCGCTTGGTGATCCGCCACACACCACCACTTACACGTACGATTCAATGTTGCGGCCGCTTTGTACCAACAAAGCAGACGGCGGGCAAACCTGTCTCAGTTATCCTAGCGCAACCACAATCACGAAAATAGCAAAGATCACCTCGGCTCTCAGTGATATCTCATCGGTGATCGTCGATGGCCTGGGTCGGGTCAGCCAGACGCAGCATGTCACCCCGGCCGGAACGGCCAAAGTGGATATGACCTACGATTCTCTGGGACGCGTGTCCACCGTGAGCAATCCTTACTTCACCACTGCTGACGCGACATACGGGATTACACAGAGCGTTTATGACGGCCTCGGCCGCGCCATCAGAGCTGTCCGGCAGGACGGCAGTCTCGCTACCACCCAGTTCAGTGTCGCAACGGGAAGCGCGAACGGGATTTGCGTCACCAGCACCGACGAAGCTGGAAATCAGCGCCGCGGCTGCCACAACGGTTTCGGCGAACTGGTTGAGGTAGATGAGCCGGGAACGCTGCCTCCGGCCCAAAACAACCACGCTACCCTTGATACCACAGGCAATTTCGTGCTTTACAACGCCGCCAATGCGGCGCTGTGGTCCACCGGCACCGGCGCCACCAATGCCAGCTCCATCTTCATGCAGGACGATGGCAACCTGGTGCTCTACATTTTTAAGTGGTCTGCAGGCACTTACGCCGCGCCCACGCCCGGCTCTTACCCTGCTTCAGCGTGCAGTATCGGAACGTATCTGGTGGCGGGCCAGGTCTTGCCTTCGGGTAAATGCATTGCTTCGCCGCACGGGCAGTATTTCCTGTACATGGCCCCGGACGGCAATCTCTATATCTATGACTGGGCCCACGCTGTCGGGACCTGGGGACCCGGAACGCAAGGGCATCCCGGGGCCTACGCGGTGCTGCAGACCGACGGAAATTTTGTTGTCTACGCCGCTGACAACACATTTCTGTGGATGAGCGGCACCAACGGCACTTACGCTGAGCGCCTGGACATGGAAGACGACGGGCGCATCATCATCTACAAATCGGCGTGGAACAGCGGGACCTCGAATGGCCAGTTCAACGGCGGCGTCATCGCCCACCCTGGCTGCGATGTTGGCATTGGCACCGGCACTACCGGCGTCTTAGGGTCGGGCCAGTGTTTTGTTTCGCCCAACGGGCATTTTGA
>WNFM01171738.1_pt1 | contig 39688 bp, 31 predicted proteins | sample 5400271 | NCBI WGS metagenome assembly WNFM01 (sample SAMN13153352, study PRJNA577476) | soil metagenome | isolation source: 60 cm saprolite on Douglas fir-dominated hillslope | place: USA:California | collected 2013-09-17
AGCCACCGGCGCGCGAACGCCCCGTAGAACGCGGAGGAGAGGAACGACATGGTCACGAGGCTGAAGATGGCGTGGCCCCGTTCGTAAGGCACGCCTCGAAACCCCGTGACCAGGCGGCCCACGGTGAAGATGGCGAGCACGATCATGTAGAGCCGGGCCAGACGCAGGTACTCTTTCATCCGACCTCCTCGCGGATCTTCCCCAAAACGGGGGCTCGCCGCAAACGCGGTATATTTGCGGACGCCATGCTGGCTCCCCTCGGCGACGTCCGGCCCGGCGAGCGGCGGGGAGCGGTGGCGGCGTTCCTGACCATCTTCGGGATCCTGGCCGGCCACACGCTGCTCGAGACGGCGCGCGATGCGCTGTTCCTCGCGCGCCTCCCGCCCTCCGAGCTGCCGGGCGTGTATCTGGTGATGGCGGTGGTCGCCATCGCGTTGTTCCAGGGCCCGTGGCGCGCCCCGCGCATCGGCGGACGATACGGGCTCTCCCTCGTCCTCGTGTCGTCGGGCCTGGCCACCTTCGTCTTCTGGGCCTTCCACTCCTCCCGCAGCCCGTGGGCCCTGCGCGCCCTCTACGTCTGGACGGGCATCCTGGGCACGATGGCCGCGCTGCAGTTCTGGATCATCCTGGGCGAGCTGTACACGGTGACCCAGGCCAAGCGCATCTACAGCGTGGTGGGGCTGGGCTCGGTGCTGGGCGCGATCGCGGGAGCGGCCATCGCCCGCGCCCTGACGCAGGTCTGGCCCACCAAGCACCTCATCCTGGCCGCCGCGATCGTGTTCGTCCTCACCGGGCTCGGTCCGGCCATGCGCATCCGCCGGCCGCGAACCGCCCTGGCCACCGCCGCCGGCCATGCCGCCTCGTCGATCGTCCAGACCGTGCGCCTGTTCCGGAACGACCCCTACATCAAGGCGCTGGGCGGGCTCGTGCTCGTCTCCACGGTGGCCCTCACCCTGGCCGATTACGTCTTCAAGAGCACGGTCGCGCACACGGTCGCGCCGGCGCATCTCGGCACGTTCTTCGCCGGCTTCTACATGGTCCTCAACGTTCTCGCGCTGGGGGCGCAGCTCGTCCTCGCCGGCTGGCTGCTGCGCGTGCTCGGCCTGCACCGCACGATGTGGGTCCTGCCCGCTTTCGTGTTCCTGGGTGCGGCGGGCGTGGCCCTGGGTGGGGGCCTGCTGGCCGCGCTGCTGCTGAAGGGCGCGGACGGTACGCTGCGCTACTCGCTGCATCGGACGGGCACGGAGCTTCTGTTCGTGCCCCTGCCGGACAGCCTGCGCGCGCGGGCCAAGCCGGTGATCGACGTGGTGGGGCAGAGAGGCGGGCAGGCCCTGGCCTCGCTCCTCATCCTGGCCGAGATCACGCAGAACCGCGGCAACACCGTGCTGGCGGCGGCCGCGGCCGCGCTCAGCGTGGTGTGGATCGCCTGGGCCACCGACCTCAAGGGCCATTACCTCGACCTGTTCCGGTCCGCGCTGCGCGAAGGCGCGATGCGCCCGCGAGGCGATCTGCCCGCGCTCGACCTCGGCTCGCTGGAGGCCCTGTTCACCGCCCTGAACAGCCGCGACGACTCCGAGGTGATCGGCGCCATGGAGCTGCTCGCCGAGGGCGGACGCGCCCGCTTGATCCCGGCCCTCGTCCTGTTCCATCCCTCGCGCGCCGTGGTCTTGCGCGCGCTGGAGGTGTTCGCGGCGGCGCAGCGCACCGACTTCGTGTCCGTGGCCGATCGCCTCCTCACCCACGAGGACGCGGAGGTGCGCGCGGCGGCTCTGCGCGCTCGCACCGCGGTCACGCCCGACGAATCGCTGCTGCGCCGGGCCGCCTCCGACGCGGATCCCCTCGTCTCCGCGACTGCGCTCATGGGGCTCCTCTCCGGCGGCTGGATGACCGACGACGCGCAGGTCGCCGTCGAAGACCTCATGAAGAGCGCGGCCGCGAGCAGCCGCTGCGCTCTGGCCGCGGCCATGGGCGCCCAGCACGTCCCCGTGCCCGCCTTCGAGCCGCTGCTCCTGCGCCTGGCCGAGGATCCGGACGAGGGAGTCCAGGCCGAGACGGCCACGGCCATGGGCGCGCTGCGCCTGCCCTCGTTCGTGCCCGCGCTCATTCCCATGCTGGCCTCGACCCACCTGCGGCCGGTGACACGCGCCGCCCTGGTCGCGATCGGACCGCCGGCGCTGGCCGACCTCGACGAGGCCCTGCGCGATCCGCACCTGCCGCACGAGGTCCGCAGCCACGTGCCGCGCACGATCAGCCGCTTCCCGGCCGAGGACGCCGCGCCCCTCCTCCTCCGCCAGCTCGTCCTCGAAGGCGACGGGATGGTGCGCTACAAGATCCTGCGCGGCCTGGGCCGCCTGTCCGCGGAGAATCCCGGGCTGGCCCTCGACGCGGCCGTGCTGCATTCCGGCACCGAGCGCACCCTGGAGGCGGTGTTCCGCCTCATCCACTGGCGGACGGTCCTGGAAGAGGGAGCGGCCGCGGACGTGCGGCGCGCCACTCCCGGCTACGAGCTGCTCGTCGCGCTACTGCGGGACAAGGAGGCGCATGCCCTCGAGCGCCTCTTCCGCCTCCTCGGCCTGCAGTACCGCGGCGAAGATTTCGAGAAGATCTACCGCGGCCTGCGCAGCTCCAGCGCCAAGGTCCGCGCCAGCAGCCGCGAGCTGCTGGAGAACCTCGTGCGGCCGCCGCTGCGCGATGCGATCCTCGCCGTCGTCGACGAGGTGCCGGACCGGGCCCGGCTGCCCCGCGCGGGCGCGCTCTATCGCGCGGCCCCCCTCCTCTACGACGACCTTCTCGCGCGGCTCATCGAGGAGCCGGGGGAGACGGTGCGCTGCCTGGCCGTGTATCACGTGGGCGAGCTGGGTCTGGCCGCCCTCCGGCCGCGGCTGGAGGCGGTGCGCGCGGAAAGCGGGGCCGGACTGTTCCTCCTGCGCGTGGTCGAGCGCGCGCTGAGCCTCTTGCGCAGCGCACCCGGGAGGCTCGAATATGCTCGATGAGGGCCGCCTCCTCGGCCACGAGCAGCGGATCTCCGGGTCCGTCGAGCGCGTGCTGCTGCTCAAGCGGCTGCCCATGTTGAGCACGCTGAGCGGCCCCCAGCTCGCCTTCGTCGCGGACCAGATCGGCGAGCGCTTCTTCCCCAAGGGGTCGGTGCTGTTGCGCGAAGGCGAGGCTCCCGGCGCCCTGTATTTCCCGGTCGAGGGCCGGATCCACCTCACCAGCCGCGCGCGGGTGATCGGGCACGCCGGTCCCGGCCGCGCCGTGGGTCCCTTCCACGTCCTCGCGCGCGACGCCCGGGGCCTGGGCGCGGTGGCGGAGACGGACACCGTCGCCCTCGAGCTGAGCGCGGAGACGCTGTTCGAGATCTTCGACGAGCAGTTCGCGATCCTCCAACACGTCCTGCGCGAGGTCTCGCGCCAGACCGTCGAGCACGTCGTGAGGTTCCCGGACGCGGTCGTCTTCCTCACTCCCTCGACCGAAGGTCCGCCGACGCCCCCGCGCGAGCTGGACCTCGTCGAGCGCATCTTCTTTCTCCGGAAGGCGCCGGTGTTCCTGAACGCGAGCATCAGCGCCCTCGGTCAGCTCGCGCGCGGTCTGACCGAGGTGCGGATGCCGCCGGGGACGCGGCTGTGGCACGAGGGAGAAGCGACGGGCTGGGGCTCGATGATCGTGAGCGGATCCATCCGGTGCACCTCTTCACGTGGACACGACTTCGTCGCCGGTCCTGGCATCCCGCTCGGCGCCCTGGACGCGGTGGCCGAGCTGCCGCGGTGGTTCGACGCGGTCACGGAGACTCCGGTGGTTGCGCTGCAGGCAAACATGCAGTACCTCATCGACGTGTTCGAGGACAACTTCGCCATGGCAATCGACTATCTGGCCGTACAGGCGCGCTGGCTGCTCGAGATCCTGGACCGCTCGCTGGCTTCGCGCGACCGCCTGACGCGCGTGTACGGGTGCGAGCCGGAGGCGGAAGCGCTACCCGCGGCGGATCCCGCGGCCGCGATCGCGGGCCCCGCGTGACGGACGACGCGGCGGTGCTGGCGGGCCGGGTCCCGGAGGAAGGCAGCCTCGTCGACCGGTTCCTGCGCATCTTCAGCGACGTGCGCCCGGGCGAGGGCGCGACCGTGCTGCTGATGACGCTGAACCTGTTCCTGCTGATGCTCGGGTACTACATCTTCAAGGTCACACGCGAGCCGCTCGTGCTCGTCGGCGGCGGGGCGGAGATGAAGTCCTACGCGGCGGCCGCCCAGGCCGTCACGTTGATGGGCTTCGTCCCGCTCTACAGCTGGTTCTCTTCGCGCGTGGATCGGATGCGCCTGGTCACGGGCGTCATCGTCTTCTTCCTCGTCTGCATCGAGCTCTTCTACCTGGGCTTCCACGCCGGGGTCCCGATGCTGGGCTTCTTCTTCTTCGTCTGGGTCGGCATCTTCAGCCTGGCCACCATCGCGCAGTTCTGGTCCTACGGCAACGACCTCTACGATCGGCCGACGGGCGAGCGGCTGTTTCCCATCGTCGCCGTGGGCGCCACCGCGGGGAGCCCGCTGGGCGCGCTGCTGACGGCGCCGCTCTTCAAGGCGGGGGTCCAGCCCTACACGATGTTCCAGATCACCGCCGCCATCCTCCTCGTTCACTTTGCGCTCTACCGCCTGATCGACCGCCGGCAGTCCGGCCGCCGTGCGGAGGGGGCGAAGGCGCAGGAGCCGTTGGCGGGTCCGGGCGGGTTCAGCCTGCTGCTGCGACCCGTATCTGCTGCTGGTGGCCGGTCTGCTCCTGGTTCTCAACATCGTCAACACCACGGGCGAATACCTGGTGAGCCGTACCGTGGTCGAGATCGCCTCCCAGGCCGGCAGCAAGGAGGCGGAAGTGGCGATCCTGGGGGCCTTCTACGGTGGATACTACTTCTGGACGAACGCGCTCGCGCTGATCCTGCAGGCCTTCGTGGCTTCCCGGCTCGTCAAGTACCTCGGCATCGGCGGGGTGGTACTGGCCCTGCCTCTCGTCGGCCTGGGCACCTACAGCATCGTCGCCTCCGGCGTGGGGCTGGCCGTCCTGCGCTGGGCCAAGATCTGCGAGAACGCCACCGACTACTCGATCATGAACACGGCGCGCCAGATGCTGTGGCTGCCCACGAGCCGCGAGGAGAAGTACAAGGCCAAGCAGGCCGCGGACACCTTCGTCGTGCGCAGCGGCGACATGCTCTCCGGCCTGGCCGTCTTCTTCGGCACCACCTTCTTTGCCGCGGGTGTCCGCAGCTTCGCGGTGATGAACCTCGTCCTCATCGCGGTGTGGCTGGTCGTCGCCGTACGCCTCGTCCGCTACTATCGTTCGCTCTCCGCCCCGCGCGGGTGAGGAGGCTCGTGGGACGCGCGCGCCCGCGAGCATGAGGCGCGTCGCCTCTACCCTCGCGCGCGCCGGCGTCTCCGTCCTGGTCGGGCTGATCGTGCTCGCGGTGCTGCGCTGGCCCCCGGTGTGGGCGCGCCCGTTCCTCGACGTGCGCGCGCTGTCCCTGGCCGGCCCGGCCGTCCTCCTCGCCGTCGTCGCCGCACTTACCGGCCGTCCGCGCCCGCGGCGTCCGGTGCGCCCCTTGCTGATCGCACTCGGCGTCGTGCTGGCCGCGCTGGCCGCGCTGGTCGTCTTGCGGCCGGCGGCGGGGCTCACGGCTACCGTGGCCGACCCGCGCGGACCGATCGGATCCTCGTCGATGGGCGCGGTGGACGTCGCCGGTCCCGACCTGCGCCACCTGCCCGCCGCGCGCAAATGGACGCTGCGCTGGGCGGGCGAGGTGCGGGCGCCGCGCTCCGGGACGTACCGCCTGTGGGCGGGTGGCCGCGGCGAGGTGGCCGTCTCGCTCGACGGCCACGGCGTGCTGCGCGCGGAGGGCGATCCGCTCGCCGGAGGCGCCGACGTGCCGATGGCCGCGGGCCCGCATGTGGCCGAGATCGTGCTCACGCGGACGGGCCCCGGTCCGCGCCTCCGGCTGGGATGGACGTGGCCGTGGTGGCTGATCGACGGGCTCGCCTTCGCCGCCGCCGTGCTCGCGGCGGCGCTGCTGTGGCGCCTGCCCTGGGACGTTCCACGTCCGCTGCCGGTGGCGACGCCGGTGACGCGCGGCGAGATCGCCTGGTCGCTCGCCGGGTACGCCGCGCTCGTGGCCCTGATGAGCTGGCCGCTGGTCACCGATCTCGCCGGCCTGGGAGTGACGGACCGGCCGGACGGACGGCTCAACGCCTGGATCCTGGCCTGGGATGCCCACGCGCTGGTCCACGCGCCGGGCCGCCTCTTCCAGGCGCCCATCTTCCATCCTCTGCCCGACACCCTCGCGTTCTCGGAGAACCTGCTCCTGCCCGCGGTGATCGGCGCGCCCGCGCAGGCGTTGGGCGGGCCGGTGCTGGCCTACAACGTCGCGCTTCTCCTGAGCCTGATCGTGTCGGGCCTCGGCGTGCAGCTCCTCGTCCGTCGCGAGAGCGGCGATCGCCTGGCCGCCTTCGTGGCCGGCGCGTTCTTCGCCGCGGGGGCGCACCGCTGGATCCGCCTGGCCCACCTGCACGCGCAGGTGACGCTGTTCCTGCCCTTCGTCCTGCTGGCCTTCGACCGGTTCTGGCAGCGGCGCACGCTCGGCCGCGCCGCCCTCGTCGGGGTGCTGCTCGCGCTGCAGGGCCTCTCGTCCGTCTATCTCGGGGCCATCGCGGCGCTGATGGTCGCGGTGGCGGTGGCGCTGGCCTTGCTGGGAGGCTTGCGTCCGCGTCAGATGGGACGACTCGCGGTCGGTCTCCTCCTCGCCGGCGTTCTCCTGGCGCCGATCGTCCGGCCCTATCTCCGCATGCGCGCGTTCGAGGGCGTGGAGTTCACGATCGCCGACGTGGCGAGCTACGCGACCACGCTCGAGTCCTACGCCGCCGCGGGGACGCGCCTGTACGGGCCCGTGACGCAGAAGCATCTCGATCCTGCGCGGGTCCAGGACACCTTGTTCCCGGGTCTCGCGGTGCTAGTGTGCGGGCTCGTCGGCCTCGCCTCCGCCCCGCGCCGCTACCGTGCCCTCGCCGTGAGCGCTTCCGTCGTGGCCATCGTGTTCTCGCTCGGTCCGGAGACGGCGGCCTACCGCTTCCTGCACGAGCACCTGGTGCTCGTGCGGGGCGTGCGCGCGCTTTCGCGCTTCTCGCTCGTGCCCGTGCTCGCGCTCTCGGTGCTGGCCGGGTTCGCGCTGGCACGACGCGGGCGCCTGGCCCTGCTCGCCCTCGGCGTGTTCCTCGTCGAATCGAGCAACGTGCCGATCCGCTACGCGCCCGCGCCGGTGCCGTCCGAGACGGCGCGCTGGCTGGCCGGCAAGCCGGGCGCGGTGGCCGTCCTGCCGCTGGGCGAACGCGACACGGAGGTCATGCTCGAAGGGATCGCGCACTGGCGCCCTCTCGTCAACGGCGACTCGGGCTTTATGCCGCGGCCGTACACGCGGGAGATGGAGCTGCTCACCGCGCCCGCCGGCGACGACGCGCTGCGCCTGCTGCGCGCGCTCGACGTGCGGCACGTTGTCGCACGCGAGGAGCTGCCCCTGCCGGTGGTCTTCCGCGCCGCCGAGGAGCGGGTGTACGAGGTGCCCGCGGGCCCGGCGGCCCGCGTGCCGGAACCCGGGGCGGCGGTGCCGACCGTGTGGACGGCGACGGGGGTGATCGCCGATCTCGGCGCGCCGCGTCCCGTGGAGTCGGTCGTGTTCGAGGTCTCGGATGGGCCCTGGGTGGACGCGCCCGCGGTCGAGGTGTCGAGCGACGGTACGTCCTGGGCGCCGGTGACCGCGCGCGCGAGCCTCGCCGACGCCACCCGCGCGCTGCTCCGCGACCCGCAGCACGGCGACGGCGAGGTGACCTTCCCGCGCGTGACCGCGCGGTTCGTGCGGGTACCCTTGGCGGTCCCCGCGCGCCCAGGGGTGTTTTGGGTGCGGTGAGGTCCTCACCGCGTCGGGCCGTAGACCGGTCTCGCGAAGGTTTTGACTGTACTTGATTTGCGTACGATGGGTCGCCTCATGAAGGGGCGCCGGACCGACGAGACCCCTCCGGGCCATCAAAGGCGTCTCGGGAAGTCCCCAGCGGCCGATTTAGGCGGCGCCAGGGGGCTCCTGGACGGAGGTCCGGATGACGACGACATTGTACTCGATTTGAGTACAGTCATTTGCCCTTGCGAGGCACCGCTCCGGCGGCCGCACCCTCGCGCGCACCGCTTGGCCGACCTCGGTGCTGACGCGCTAGCTTCCACCGAGCAGGATCTGACGCGCGCCGGTGGCGATGTCCAGGCGCACGAGGGCGCCCCGGTCGTCGATGAACAGGCCCCCCGCGTCCGGAACCGCCTGGGCACCGGGCGCGAACCACGACGATGCGGCGGGCTTCACACCGTGCTCGCGCCGGATCACGCGTCCGGCGGACACGTCCACCAGGACGGAATCGGAGCCGGCGGCCGCGCCATGGATCGGCAGCTCGACGGCGAGCACGCCCGGTGCGACCTCGGCCACCTCGGCGAAACCGAATGTGGGCGTGATCTCGAGCGAGAGGGACTCCGCGCCCTCCGTCGAGAACACGCGGAGCACGACGCCGCGGCCGTACTCGAGGACGGCCAGCCGGCCGTCGCGCATGAACGTGACCGTGATCCCGCCGGCCCTGCCCTCCGGGACGAGGCTCGCGATGAGGGCGCCCGTCGACCCGTCATGCAGCGTCAGGCTGGGACGACGCGCCTGCGAATGGACCACGGCCACGCGGGCCGCATCGGCCCCCCAACGCTCGAACGCGTAGCCGCGTGTCGGGATGTGCCCGGTCGTCGCCGCCTTGCCGGTGGCAGGATCGAGAACGGTGAGGTCGAGGACCCCGGGGGAGAGCGGATCCGCCGGTCCGCTCAACACGTGGGCCCGGCCATCCCTCGCGAAGACGATCGGCCGCCACCAGGACGCGCGCACGGGCGCGACGGCCAGGGCCTGTGCAGACCCGAGTTTGAACACGGCCGCTTGGCTGCGTTGGACGACGGCGACATTCTCCCCGTCCGCGGACAGCGCGACGGCGACGACGGAACCGGGAGGCACGGGGAGAGGGACGCGCGAGACCGAGGGAGGGTTCGAGCGGAGGTCGGCGGCCATCAGGCGCGGCGTGTCCGTCCAGGCCTCCGCGACCCAGACCGCTCGTCTGACGTCCTCGGAGAAAACGGGGCCGCGCACCGATGGGGCGCCGCCCACGCGCAGGAACCGTTGCGTGGCGGCATCCATCAGCACCGTGGGTGTGAAGATCTCAGGCCGCGGCCATCGCGTTCGGCCCGCGACGGCGATCCATGACCCGTTGGGTGACGGCCAGGCGGAGTAGACCGTCCTGAGATCGGCGGGTGCGAAGCGGCCGACCCAGACTCCCCAGGCGGCGTAGGCGAGCGCGGCCGGCGTCAGGAGCGACCAGACCACGACCGAGAGGACGCGATGGCCGCGGCGGATGTCGGCCCGGCCCTCGGCGAACTGGGCCGCGCCGGCGATGGTGACGGCGGCGGCCAGCAGCCAGAGCGCCGCGGAGAGGACGCCGGGTTCGAACGGGAACGCGCCCCAGTCCATCAGCGTGCGAGACGTGCGCGCGACCAGCCAGCCGAGCGCGGCCGCCAGCGCGAGGTCCAGGGCGAACCATGCGCTCCGGGCTCGGTAGGCGACGGCGAGCGCGTTCGCGATCCCGATCAGCGCGACAAGTCCGGGGGCGAGGATCATCCCCCACCAGCCGCCGGCGGGAAGGAGCCATTCACTTCCGAGGGCGCTGGGCGCGAGGACGATCACCCCCGCCGCGAACGTGAGGACCAGGGCGGCCAGCATCTTGCCGCCCCAGATCGACCACCACGGCACCGGGCGGGCCAGGAAGAAGCCGAGACGGCCCTCGGCCAGGTCGCGCGCGATCACGGACGAGCCGGTCAACAGCGCCGCCGTGAACACCATGACCGTCGCCAGGAACCCGCCGAGCATCGGGCGGTCTCCGATTCCAATCCAGGGCGCGACGAACGGGACCACGGCCAGCATCGCGGCCAGGCCGAGGAGAGCGGCGCGCTCGGAGACCTCGCGGGCCGCGATGGCCATGAGCCCTCGTACGGCCACGCGTTCGCTCATCGCGCCCCTCCCGCGCTCGCGCTCGTGACCTCGGCGAAGATGCGCTCGAGGGGGAGGGCGAAGCGCTCCTTCATCGCCTCCAGCGGCTCGTCCAGGACGAGGCGGCCGTCGTAGAGCACGCCCACGCGGTCGGCGATCCCCTCGATGGCGGCCAGGTCGTGCGTGGTCACGAGAACGGTGGTGCCGCGGTCGGCCAGCTCCCCGATGATCTCGCCGAACACCTGGTCGCGCGCGACCACGTCCAGGCCGAGGGTGGGGTCGTCGAGGATCAGCAGCTCCGGCGCGTGGCCCAGGGCCAGCGCGAGCTGCACCGCGCCCTTCTGGCCTTTCGAGAGGCGTCCGAAGGGCGTGTCCATCGGGATGGCGAAGCGGCGGAGGCGCTCCCGCGCGTCGTTCTCGTCCCAGCGCGCGTACAAGCGGCCGGTGAAGGCGAGGAGGCGCGCCGGAGAGATCTCGGGCGGCGCATCCGGCTCTTCCGGCACCAGGCCGACGCGCGCCATCAATCCGACACGGTCGCGCCACGCGTCGCGGCCGAAGAGGACGGCGCGTCCGGCCGTCGCCCGCTGCTGACCGACGAGGCACCGCACCAGCGACGACTTCCCGGCGCCGTTGCGGCCCAGCAGCGCGTAGACGCACCGGGAAGGCACGACGAAGGAGACGTCTTCGAGCACCCGCGTCCGGCCGTAGCGGATGGTCAGGTGCTCGCAGGACAGCGGACCCGCTTCCGCGTTCATGCCGGGTCTCCTTTCTTCCCGCGCATCAGCTCGTTCCAGGCCGCGCGCAGATCGTCGAGGGACTCATCCCTGCTCGCGCCGAAGGTGGCGGCGACGCTCGCATACCGCAAGGCCGCCTCCCGCAGCGCGCGTGACCGCTCCCCTCGTGACAGGGAGGGAGCGGTCTTGGAGACGTAGGTGCCGTCCCCGCGGCGCACCTCCAGCACGCCGGCGTCGGTCAGGTGCTGGTAGGCCTTGGAGACGGTGGCGGGGTTGACGCGGAGATCGCGCGCGAGGTCGCGCACGGAGGGCACGGCAGCGCCCGCGGCCAGGCCGCCCGAGGCCACCAGCCGGCGCATGCCGTCCTCGATCTGGCTCCAGAGGGGCGCCGCCTCGGACGGGTCGACGCGCAGGCCGCGGGCGATGGTCACTGTACTGCAGTAATAGTACACCGATGCAGTGAATGTCAAGCGGTATGCTGGGCCCGCCATGGCCGCGGCCGGTCCCCCTTCCGAGTTCCTCCACCAAGGGGCGCGGTGGGTTACTCGTTCCAGAACGAGTTGCTTCAAGAATTGCTTGAGGTGGCGCTAGCGCCGGGCGCGCACCCTGCCCCGTCGCAGCTCCGGAGGCAGGAAGGGAGGCGGCGCGCCCTCCTCGACGAGGCCGGCCAGGGCCTCGAGGAGTCCCGCGCGCTGCCCCGCGGGCGTGCGCAGCAGGCGCGCATCCCAGTCCGCGAGCACGGCCTGGAGGCGGTCTCGCGCGCCCTGCAGCTCGGCGAGGCGGTCGTCCATCGTGCGGAGCTTCTCTCCCGCGAGGGCGCGCACCGTCCGGCAGGGCACCTCGCCGCGAGCGCGCGCGGCCAGCACACGTGCGAGCTCCTCCAGCGTGAAGCCCACCGTGAGCGCGTTGCGGATGAGCCGTACCGTCTGCTCCGTCCCTGCCGGGTACTCACGGTACCCGTTGGCCGACCGCCGCACGCGCGGGAGGAGACCCCTGCGCTCGTAATGGCGGATGGTGTCGGTGCTGACTCCGGCCAGCCGGGCCACCTCGCCCGCGCGGCGCATCCCTGTCGTCATCACTCCGGATCTTACGCGCGCCGGGCCTTCAGTCCTCCGTCCGGTGATCCCGGATCTGGAAGCGCAGGAAGTCGTGGATTGCCCTCCGCGCCTCCCGATTCGACGTGTCGATCGTGATCTGCCCGCCCCGATCCGTGGGCGCATAGCGATAGCGGATCGCGTCCCGCAGTCGCGTCATCGCCGTGGCGCCGGGCGGAACCTGGCCGTGGATGAACATCGGCATCGAGAAGTCGCCGGCGGCGAACGACTGCGCGACGTGCTCGAGATGCTGACGGGCCTCGTCGCGCCCCTCCTCGTCCGCCACGCTTGCCGCTTCCAGCCGGATCATGCCGCCGCGGCTCGTGATCTCGAAGTGATGCACCGACGTGTCGGGAGCCATCCCGGTCGTCTGGTCGTGGCGGTGGTCCACGCCGGCGCCGTGCGCATCCGCGGGACGATGCGGGCAGCTCCCGTGGTCATGCGCCTGACCCGCGGACGCCGCACGCGCTGCCATCGCCACGGCCAGACCGGCGACCACGAACATCACCACTTCCCATCGCTTCATGACGCCTCCTCGCTCCCCGGGACGGACGATAGACCGTCGAACTCGTTCGAGGGTCAAGCAAAAAGACGTGCCCGGCGACGAGGGCGACCGCGATATGCTCCCCTTCCGATGGCGGACTCGCGAATCCTCGAGGTGAAGCGCACGTACCTCGAGATGACGGCGCCATCCGACCTCAGGCCGGCGCGGAGCGCGGACCCGGCCGCTCGCGTCGAGCGCGTCGAGGCGTGCCCTCCCTCGTTCTACCGGTATCTCTACGCCGAGGTGGGCCGCGCCTATCGGTGGGTGGATCGCCTGCAGTGGACCGACGAGGAGATCCGCGCCCATCTCGCGAGTCCCGCCGTATGCCTCTGGCTCCTGACTGTGCACGCCGCCCCCGCCGGATTCTTCGAGCTCAAGGCCGCCCCTGATGGATCGGTCGAGATCGCCTATTTCGGCCTGCTTCCGGAGTTCATCGGCCGGGGCTATGGGAAGCATCTACTGACCGAGGCGGGGGAGCGCGCCTGGTCCCTGGGCGCCCGTCGCGTCTGGCTCCACACCTGCAGCCTGGACGATGCCGCCGCCCTCCCGAACTATGTCTCCCGGGGTTTCCGGCCTTTCCACGAAGAGACCTATACCGTCCCGGCGCCGAGCTAGACTCCCTTAGCCTCAAACTCCGCCGCTTCCATCACTTGCATGTCGTCGTCCCTTCGACGACAATGGGTTGTTGCGTCCGGCTCGGACCCCCACTACCTGTTGTACTTTTCCTCTTGACAGCCTTCCGCGACGGGCGCACTATTTCGCTACTCGTCACCAACAGCGGATCGCGCCTGGGGAAGCCCGGGCGAGGGATAGAACTCGGATCGACCTTCGGAGGCGTACATGTCCACTCACCCCATCGAGAACAGCAAGCCCGAGCCCCGCGCCCACAAAGGCGCGACCTCCAAAGGCCTCACCTTCGCCCGTTACTTCACCAAGCCGGGACGACATCCATATGACGAACTGACGTGGGAGCACCGCTCGGCGGTGATCAACGACGAGCGCGGCCAGCCGGTCTTCGAGCAGCACGGGATCGAGGTCCCGGCGACGTGGAGCCAGACCGCCACCAACATCGTGGCCTCGAAATACTTCCGCGGGCAGATGGAATCTCCGGACCGCGAGAGCAGCGTGCGCGGCCTCATCTCGCGCGTCGTGGACACCATCACGGCCTGGGCCGAGAAGCAGGCCTACTTCGCGACCCCCGAGGACCTCGCGAGCTTCTCGGACGAGCTGACGCACCTGCTCGTCCAGCAGAAGGCCGCCTTCAACAGCCCGGTCTGGTTCAACGTCGGCATCGAGCCGCATCCGCAGGCCTCCGCCTGCTTCATCAACTCCGTCAAGGACACGATGGACTCGATCCTCGGCCTGGCCAAGACCGAGGGCATGCTCTTCAAGTTCGGTTCCGGCACGGGCTCGAACCTCTCGTCCATCCGCTCCTCCCGCGAGCCGCTGGCCGGGGGCGGCACCGCGTCCGGCCCCGTGTCCTTCATGCGCGGCTACGACGCCTTCGCGGGCGTGATCAAGTCGGGGGGCAAGACGCGCCGCGCGGCCAAGATGGTCATCCTCAACACCGACCATCCCGACGTCACCGAGTTCATCACCTGCAAGGCGGACGAGGAGCGCAAGGCCTGGGCCCTCATCGACGCCGGCTACGACGGCTCCTTCAACGTGCGCGGCGGGGCCTACGACTCCGTGTTCTTCCAGAACGCGAACCACTCCGTGCGCGTCACCGACGAGTTCATGCGCGCGGTCCTGGACGACCGCGAGTGGCAGACGAAGTACGTGATGGGCGGGCAGGTCGCGGACACCTACCGCGCGCGCGACCTCATGAAGATGATGGCGGACGCGGCCTGGCAGTGCGGCGATCCCGGCATGCAGTTCGACACCACCATCAACGACTGGCACACCTGCTCGAACACGGCCCGCATAAACGCCAGCAACCCGTGCTCGGAATACATGTTCCTGGACGACACCGCCTGCAACCTGGCCTCCCTCAACCTCATGAAGTTCGTGAAGGCGGACGGCGAGTTCGACGCGGAGGCCTTCAGCGCGGCCTGCCGGACCGTGATCACGGCCCAGGAGATCCTGGTCGACAACGCGAGCTACCCGACGGTGGCCATCGACCAGAACAGCCACGACTACCGGCCCCTCGGCCTCGGCTACGCGAACCTCGGCGTGCTGCTCATGGACCGCGGCCTGCCCTACGACTCGGAGGGCGGGCGTACCTATGCCGCCGCGGTCACGTCGCTCATGCACGGCGAGGCCTACGCCCAGTCCGCGCGCATCGCGGGCGCCATGGGTCCCTTCGCCGGCTACGCGAAGAACGCGGAGCCCATGCTGCGCGTGATCGACAAGCACCGCCAGAGCGCGCACATGATCGACTCCACCCTGGTCCCGCGTGAGCTGCTCCAGTCCGCGGTGGCCATCTGGGACGAGGCCTACAGCCTCGGTGTGCAGAACGGCTACCGCAACAGCCAGGTCACGGTGCTGGCGCCGACGGGCACCATCGGCTTCATGATGGACTGCGACACCACCGGCATCGAGCCCGACATCGCCCTCGTCAAGTACAAGAAGCTCGTGGGCGGCGGCGTGATGAAGATCGTCAACCAGTCCGTGGCCGGCGTGCTCAAGAGGATGGCGTACAGCGCCGGTCAGATCGAAGACGTCATCAAGTACATCGACGAGAAGGAGATGATCGAGGGCGCGCCCCATCTCAAGGCCGAGCACCTCGCCGTCTTCGACTGCGCCTTCCCGCCCGCCAACGGAAAGCGCTCCATCCACTACATGGGCCACATCAAGATGATGGCCGCGGTGCAGCCCTTCCTCTCCGGCGCGATCTCCAAGACCGTCAACATGCCGTCGGACGCGACCCCGGAGGACATCTCGCACGCCTACGCCGAAGCCTGGCGCCTCGGCCTCAAGGCCATCGCGGTCTACCGCGACGGGTGCAAGCGCTCGCAGCCCCTGAGCACGTCGAAGGACGAGAAGCCGGCGGCGGTGGCCGCGGCGGCGACCGCGCCCGAGGCGCGCCCGGCCCGCAAGAAGCTGCCGGACGAGCGGCACTCGATCACGCACAAGTTCTCGATCGCCGGCCACGAGGGGTACATCACCGTCGGCATGTACGAGGACGGCAAGCCGGGCGAGATCTTCCTGGTCATGGCCAAGGAGGGCTCGACCATCTCCGGCCTCATGGACGCCTTCGCGACCTCGATCTCGATGTCGCTGCAGTACGGCGTGCCGCTGGAGACGCTGGTCGAGAAGTTCTCCCACGTGCGCTTCGAGCCGAGCGGGTTCACGAAGAACGCCGAGATCCCCTACGCCAAGAGCATCACCGATTACATCTTCCGCTGGCTGGCCTCCAAGTTCCTGTCCAGCGAGCAGGCGCAGGCGGTGGGGGTGCAGGGCAACGATCACACCGCCGCGGTGGAGCCCCGCACGGGTCCGGTGACTCCGCGCCCGGCGGGCGCGTCGCCCGGCACCACCGCGAGCGCGAGCAGCGTGACCTTCCGCAGCCAGGCCGACGCGCCTTCCTGCCATTACTGCGGCAGCATCATGACCCGCAACGGAAGCTGCTACCGCTGCTCCAACTGCGGCTCCACGAGCGGGTGCAGCTAGGCCCGGATCGGATGATCCTGAGCGCCCTTCCCATACGCGGCGACACCCAGGGGCCGAACGAGCTGTGGGACCACTGCCGCAACAGCCTGGGCATCGCCCGCCTGCTGCATCACGAGGGGCGGCCGGAGACCCTGGTGGTGACGGCCTGCCGCATGGCCGTGGAGACGGCGTGCCGCGCCGCCCTCGAGCAGGTGGGCCTCGAGTTCGACGGCGATCTCGAGCTGGCCCTGGCCCGGCTGGGCGCGCCCCGCGACGTGTGGGAGCTGCAGCAGGGCGGGCCCGCCGGGCGCCGTCTGGCCGCGGCCGAGCGCGGCGTGGCCTGGTTCGCGTCGTACCTGCGTCATGCCGCCCCGGGCCGGTCCTGGAGCGTCTGACGCGTTGAGGAGGGGCATGGAGAAGGTCCGGCAACTCGCGCACGACCTGGTCGACACCCTCAGCGATGAGGAAGTCCGCCTGCTGATCGCCTACGCGCACCAGATCCAGGAAGGCCACTTCGCCGCCCTCACCAACGGCCTCGAGCAGCTGCTGGAGGAATCGGCCTGACCTTCGCCGCCCGCGGGGCAGCGGTCCCGCGGACGGCCGTCGTTTCTCCCGCCTTCCACCTCCACCGCCGCCGCGCCCTCCATCGTCTCTGCCTGGCCCTGGCTCGCCATGCGCGCGTCGTCCTCGCCGCCTCGCGCGTGGTGGACGCGCTCGACGCGCGCGACCGGCTCGGGCGCATCGCCGCCTTGTTCACGTTCGTGTCCCAGCTCGGCGCGGGCGGAGAGGAGACCGTCGAGCTCCGCGACGGCGTGGACGTGCTCTTCCGCGTGGCCGGACCGGAGGCGGCTCCGGCCGTGCTCCTGGCCGCCCTCCTGAAGGCGGCGGGGGAGCGCGCGCAGCTCGACTACGCGCGCGATCTCGTCTTCGTGAGGGTCGAGGTCGATCCCACGGACGCGGCGCGGCTGCCCCCGCACGCGGCCCTCATCGTGGCCCGGCGCCGGGCGCGCCTGTACCTGCCGCTGTGGGCGCGCCACGCGCGGAGCCCGCTGGGGTTCCTGCCGCAACCCACGCGGGAAGGGCTCGCGCGGCGGCGATTCGTCGCCTAGCCGATACAATCCGCCGATGTCCGCGCTCGTGCCTCGCCCCGGCGCTGCGCTCCCGCTCCGAGCCCTGCTGCCGTTCCTGCTCTACTCGCTCGCGCGCGATGTGGACGGCGCGGTCGGCGTGCTGCTGCACTCCAGCCTCGACCTGCCCGATTTCGTTCGCCGCGCTCTGTCCCTGTTGAACCCCGCCGACCTGGCCCGTCACGCGCTCATCTCTGTTGCCGTTGGCGTTGCCGTTTGGCTCGCGCTGGCGCTTATCCGTTCTCATTCGAGCTCTCTCCGTTACCTCGAGGCCCTCGAGGCGACATCGTTCACCTTCGTCGTCCTCCTCCTCCGCCCCCTCCTCACCTCGATGGCTCTCGTCGCGCTCGCCCTCCAGCCCACCTATCCCTACGCGTTCACGCTGCCCGTCGCGCTGGGCCAGGACCTCTCGATCGCGGTGAGCACCGCGATCCTGGCCGCGCTGGCCGCCGCCCACGTGCCGTCTCCTCGCCTCCCCGCCCCGGGCGCGCTCTCCCTCGCCTTCATGGCGCTCGTCGCCTACGCCCTTCTCACGCCGGAGTCCGCGCGCCGTTGGGAAGGCCATCCGGGCAACGAGCCCAAGACCCTGCGCATGGCCGTGGCCCTCGGCCACGGGCTCACCCTCGACGTCGAGGGCGTGAGCGCGGGCATGGAAGCGCTGAGGCCGCGACCGCTGCTCTCCGCGGCCGTGGACGCGGCCGGAGGCCTCGCCCGCGAATCGGCGCGCATGATCGCGGCGCTCGCCCACGGTCCGCGCGCGGTCGGCGCTTCCGCCATTCGGGCCACACGCATCACCCGGCAGACCATCCGCGGCAAGGAGGGCGGCGTCTTCACCGTCCTGGCCCCCGGACCGTCGCTCCTCCTGGCGCCGGTGCTGCGCCTCGACCGCGCACTGAACCTGGCGCGCGGCACGCCGGGGCGCCTGGCGGTGACCGTCCTCTTCTGGAATGTGCTGGCGGCGGCACTGGTGGCGGCGGTCTTCCTTCTCGCCCGCGACGGCGGGGCGGGGCCGGGAGCGGCCGCCGCCATCGCCGGCCTGGCCGCCCTCCTGCCGCCGTTTCTCTTCTACTCGTACCAGTTCTATCCCGAGATGCTGGGCGCACTCGCGCTCGCCCTCGCGTTGCGCGCGATCCTCCTGCGGCCCCTCGAGGGCGCACGGACCGCGCTTCTCCTGGGCCTCCTTCTCGCCTTCCTGCCCTGGCTGCACCAGAAGTTCCTGCCCGTGTGGGCGCTCCTGGTGGCGATGGCGGTCGTGCGCGCCGTGGACGCGCTGGTGACGACGCGGACGCTCGCCGCCCTCGTCCTGCCCCAGCTCGCGTCCACGTACCTGCTCGCGCTCTACAACTTCGGCATCACGGGCAGCGTGCGTCCGGACGCGCTCTATCTGGCCTGGGGGCCGGGCGGAGTCAGCTCGGCGCGATGGGGACAGGGGCTTTTCGGCCTGGCCCTCGACGCGCGCTACGGGCTCGTGCCCTACGTGCCGGTCTACCTCTTCGCGTTGGGCGGCCTGGTTCTGCCCGGCGGAGCCGCACGCGTGCTACGCCGGGGCGCTGTCCCCGTCCTCGTCTATTACCTGACCGTCGCGGCCGCCGACAACTGGAGCGGCGCCGTGTGCAACCTCGGCCGCTACATCCTGCCCGCGCTGCCGTACGCGCTGGCGCTGGTCGCGCTCGTACTCGCGCGGCCCGAGGGCCGGCGCGGCGTGCTCGCCCTCTTCCTTTCCTTCGCCGCCTGGAGCGCGCTGATCGCGGTGCGCCTGTGGAACGATCCCCACGCCGCCAACGATTGCGCGCTGCTGCTCGCGCGCAGCGCGATCGCGGACGGCAGTGCGTACGTCCCGAACCTCTTCATCCGCGCCTGGTCGGAGGGCGCTCCGGGACTCTGGGCGCGCATGCTCGTGTGGACCTCTCTGGGGGCGGTTCTGGGCGCCTGGCTGCGGCGCGCCGCGCAGGGCCGCGCGGGCGCGCGCCCGGCCGCCGCCCTCTTCGCCCTGGCCGCAAGCGTGCTCGCCGCCGCCGCCCTTCTCGAGCGCTGGCCGACGGGCCGGGCGGGGCCGCGGTTTCCGGACGCGGTGGAGGCGGGGCCGGGGGCGACGGCGTTCGTCGAGGATGCGCGCGTCGACGGCGAGCGAAGCGGGACGCTGCGGCTGCGCGCGGAGGGGGAGGGCGTGCTGCGGCTCGCCGGCCGGCCGCCGCTGCCCATTCCCGCCGCGGGGCTCGAAGTCGATCTCCCGCTGGACACCGTGGCCGTCCTTCAGGGCCGGCGGGGCGTCACGGAGACGCTGTGGCGCCAGCGATTCGAGGTCGAGGCGCCGGGCGCGGTGGCGCTGCGCCTGCAGGTGCTCGACGCCGGCCTCAGGTGACGCGCCGGTAGCGCGCGTCCACCAGCGAGGAGACCCCGTAGGCGGCGAGGCCCACCGCGACCACGAAGAGCAGCCAGTGGCCTTCGTCCTGCCGGCCCAGGAGGCGCAGAGCGCCGGCCACACCGCGCGCCTCGTGCGCGTTCGCGTCGAGACCCGCGCGCAGGAGGAACCAGCCGATGACGCCGAACGTCACGCCCCGCGCGGTGAGTCCGGCGCGTCCCACGCGCCGGGACCAGAGCCGCGCGTCGGCGCTCATCTCCGAGATGAGGAGATCGTTCTCGAATAGAGCCGTGTACGCCTTGTAGAACTGGTACACGCCGCTGCCGATCACGGCCAGACCCACCGCCCCCACCAGCCAGCGTCCGTGGGGAGCGGACAGGAGGCGCGTGACCCACGTGCGGACGGCGTTGGAATGTCCTTCGTGGAGGCCGATGATCAGACTGGCGGCGCTGAGGGCGAGGGCGGCGTGGCCGAGTCCGCTGACCACGAAGCTGGCGCGCGTGGCCAGGGCCTGGAGGCTCGTTCCCTTCCGCTCCAGGTCGAGCCAGGCCTGCGCGAACCGCCACAGCGCGTACGCGGCCAGCCCGAGGGCGAGCACGAGCAGGAACACCGTGCCGAAGTGCTGCTGCCCGATGGCCTGGATCGCGCCGTGCGCGTCCGTCGCACGCCCGCCGACGGCGGCGGCCTCGGCCGCAAGCACGCCGACGAGGATGTACACGAGCCCGCGCGCGCCGAAGCCGAAGCGGGCCACGCGCTCGATCCACCGCCGGTTGGACGTCGCGCGCGAAGCCATGCGATTCGTTGATCGTACCGTCGCCCAGCCCTCGAACGGAGGGTTCGAGGGGATGAGCTAGACTCGGGATTCTCGCAATGAGCGGAACTCCATCCGGCCCGGACGCGTCTCTAGAGGGAGTGTCAAGCGCTCCCCTGGTCGAGTTCCGCGACCTCACTGTCTCCTACGGCTCCCTGGTCGCCCTCTCCGGAGTGACGGGGGCATTCCCTCCCGGCCCCACCGGGCTGCTCGGTCCCAACGGCGCCGGCAAGACCACGCTGCTCAAGACGCTGCTGGGGTTCCTGAGGCCCGATGCCGGCCGCCTCGTGGCCTTCGGCCTCGATCCCACGACGTCTGCCCTCCAGGTGCGGCGCCGGATCGGTTACATGCCGGAAGTGGATTGCCACATTCCGTCCATGACCGCGGCCGCGTTCGTGGCCTTCGCGGGGGAGCTGTCCGGCATGCCCCGTGACGAGGCCATCAGCCGCTCGCACGAGGTCCTTTATTACGTCGGGCTCGGCGAAGCGCGCTATCGCGCCGTCGACACCTACTCGACGGGCATGAAGCAGCGCGCGAAGCTGGCCCAGGCCCTCGTGCACGATCCCGACCTGCTGCTCCTCGACGAGCCGACCAACGGCCTCGACCCGCAGGGCCGCGAGGAGATGCTGGCCCTCATCCAGGACATCTCGCGGCGGCGGCAGATGAGCCTCATCCTCTGCTCGCACCTGCTGCGCGACGTCGAGCAGGTCTGCGACAACGTGATCGTCTTCAACCAGGGCAAGGTGGCGGCCACGGGTCCCATCGCCACCCTCACGGGCCCCCGGCGCAGCGTCTACGACATCCGGCTCAAGGGCGACGCGGCCGGGTTCCTCACCGACCTCAAGGACCTCGGCTGCGAGTGGCGCGAGAGCGAGGACGGGTATCGCGTCTTCCTCACCGACGGCACCGGCCCCGAGCTGCTGTTCAAGACGGCGCGGGATTCGGGGGTGCAGGTCCGTTACCTGCGCCCGGGCGCGGAGAGCCTCGAAGACGTGTTCCTGCGCGCCCTGGGGCACGAGGTGGAAGCGTAGGCCAATGCCCATCTACGAGCAGACCTACCGCCGCTACGAGGCGCGCGCCCCGCTGCGGACCCTGCGCTTCTGGCCGATCACGCGGGAGGCGCTGCGCCTCATCCTGGCCCGGCGCGCCTTCCTGGGCCTGCTCCTCGTGGCCTGGGGCCAGTTCCTGGTCCGCGTCATCCAGATCTACTTGGTGACGCGCGTCCCCGAGGCCGGGCGCGTGCTCCCGATCGACGGCCGCATGTTCGGCCAATTCCTCGGCATCCAGACCCTCTTCACTCTGCTCCTCTCGATCTTCGGAGGGGCGGGCTCGTCTACCTCTCGCGGCCGCTGACCCGCCGCGACTACGTCGTCGGCAAGCTCGGGGTGCTGATGGCGCTGAACCTTTCCGTGACGCTGGTCCCGGGACTCCTCCTCTACCTGATCGCGCTCGCCCTGGCCCCGGACCAGTTCGCGAAGTGGAGCCTGGCCTGGATCGGACCCGCGGTCGTGCTGCATTCGCTCGTCACCTCACTCGTGATGAGCCTGATCGCGCTGGCCGTCTCGTCGCTCTCGCGCAGCGCGCGCGTGGCCGGCCTCGGGTTCTTCGGCCTCGTCTTCGGGCTGGAGATCGTGCGCGGCGTGCTGCGCGCGCTCTACGACCGGCCCGAGTCTGCGCTGCTCTCCGTCCAGGCCGACCTGCAGTCGCTCGGCAACGCGCTCTTCGGGATCACGGACCGCGCGTTCCAGCTCCCGTGGGCCTACCCCGCGCTCGTCCTGTTCGCGGTGTCGCTCGGGTGCCTGGCCATCCTGCGCGCCCGCGTGCGCGCGGTCGAGATCGTGCGGTGACGGCCACGCTGGAGTACGTCCGCGCCTCACGCTGGTACGGTCCCGTCATCGCGCTCAACGACGTCACCACGACCGTCGGGCCCGGCGTCACGGGCCTGCTCGGTCCGAACGGGGCCGGCAAGTCCACGTTCCTCAAGCTGGCCGCGGGCCAGCTCGCGCCGAGCCAGGGCGAGGTGCGCGTCCTGGGCAAGGCGGCCTGGGGCTCGCCCGAGCTGTTCCACCGCGTCGGCGTCTGCCCGGAGACGGACGCCTTCTGGGAGGGCCTCACCGGCCTCCAGTTCCTGATGGCCCTGCTGCGTCTCACCGGCTTCGACGACGCGGAGTGCCGCCGCCGCGCCGACCACGCCCTGGAGCAGGTCGCCCTGGCGGAGGCGCGCGACCGCAAGATCGGCGGCTACAGCAAGGGCATGCGCCAGCGCATCAAGATGGCGCAATCGCTCGCGCACGAGCCGCAGGTGCTGCTGCTGGACGAGCCGCTCAGCGGGATGGACCCCGTGAACCGGCGGCGGACGGTGGACCTCGTGAAGAAGCTGGGCCGCGAGGGCCGCACCGTCCTCGTGTCCAGCCACATCCTGCACGAGGTGGAAGCCATGACGCGGCGCGTGCTCCTCATCCACAACGGCCGCATCCTGGCCGAAGGGGACGTGCGCGAGATCCGCGACCTCATGGACGAGCACCCGCACACCGTGGCCCTGCGCGCCCGCGACCCGCGCGCGCTGGCGCGGGCGGTGGTCGGCGCGCCGCACGTCCTCTCCCTCACCTTCGGCGCGGAGGGGGAGTGGGTGACCGTGCAGACGGCGCGGCCGGACGAGTTCTACTCGGCGGTGGTGGACGCGGCGGTGGAGGCGGGAGTCAGCGAGATGTACTCCCCGGACGAGAACCTGGAGTCCGTCTTCAAGTACCTGGTGGCCAGGTGAGCGCGACTCCGGCCGCGCTGGGGGCGGACACGCGCGACCAGGACCGTGCGGTCCCTTTCTTCCGCGCGGCGCGCGCCGTCTTCGACCTCTCCCTGGAGGGGATGGTCTGGAGCCGGCGCAGTCTGCTGATGATCCTGCTCCTGGGCCTGCCCGCGCCGCTGGCGCTCTTGTTCCGGATCTTCATCACGCGCCTGCCGTCGCGGGTGAGCGGGTTCGACTTCTACGGCATCGTGATCGCGTTCTACTACGTGCGGAACGCGCTGCCCCTGGCCGCGCTCTTCTACGCGACCGCGCTCATCGCGGACGAGGTCGAAGGGAAGACGATCACGTATCTCCTGACCCGGCCCATCCAACGCGTTTCCGTGCTGGCGGGCAAGTTCGCGGCCTATCTGGTGACGACGCTCGCCCTCGCCCTGCCCGCCGTCGTGCTGACCTTCTTCCTGCTCACCACCATCCGCGGCTGGTCGGGAATAGGCTCGCAGGTCCCCGACCTTTTCCGGGACATGGGCGCGGTCGCGCTCACCCTCGTCACCTACGGCGCGTTCTTCACGCTGATGGGCGTGCTTCTGCGGCGGCCCGTGATCCCCGGCCTCCTCTTCCTCTTCGTATGGGAGCTCCTGGCGAACGCACCCGGCTACCTGCCGCGCTTCACGATCACCGCCTACTTGCGCTCCCTGATCCACCACCGGCCGCCCGACGAAGGGATGGCGGAGATCTTCGCCCAGGTCCTGCCCACCGCCTTGTGCCTGGAGGCGGTGGGGGCGATGATCGTGGTGTTCCTCGCGGGGGCGGCCTGGATCTTTTCCACCCGCGAGTACGTACTGGATCAATAGGGGAGGTCTGCGATGACGCGAAGCCGTCTGGTCGTGACCGGTGCGGCCGTGGTCGTTTCCGTGGGGGCGATGGTCGCCCTGGGCGCGCTGTATCTCGATCCCGCCCGCGCCGCCGTCGGCCCCCTGCCTCCCCAGGCCCTCTCCCTTCCCGCCGGCACCCGCTACGTGATGGGTCTCGACGTCAAGCGTTTCGTCGCCAGCCCCCTGTACACCAAGTACGCGGCGGCCCGCGCCGCGAATCGTCCGCAGGCCTTCGAAGAGCTCGAGCGCAAGACCGGGCTCAACCCGGAGCGCGACCTCGACCAGGTCTACGTGGCGGGCAGCCAGGCGGGCGTGCCCGGACGCAGCGGGGATGCGCTGGTAGTGGTGGTGGGCCGGTTCGACCGGACGAACGTGGCGCACGCGATCGAGACGGAGAAGAAGGGCGTCACCTCGAAGAACGTCCAGGGCACGATCGTCTATCTCTTCAGCGAGGACCGGACCGGCCGGGCCTCCGGAGCCACGGCCTTCCTGGACGACAACACGCTGGTGATGGGCACGCAGGCCAGCGTCGAGCAAACGGTCATCGCCCGCGCCAAGGGCGAGGCGCCGCTACGCAGCAATCCGGCGCTGCTCGCGCTCCTCGAAGGCGTGCGCCCGGGCTCGACCTTCTGGATGGTGGGCGACCAGACGCTGCTGAGCAACATGCCCAAGGCCATCCCTGGTCCCGGCGGGCCCGGCACCAGCCAGAGCATCGAGCTGCCCGCGCTCAAGAGCCTGACCGTGACCGGCGATCTCGACCCGCAGGTCAGCCTCGACATCACGGGCGAGGCCGCGGACGAGCCGGCGGCGAAGAACCTGGCCGACGTGGTGCGCGGCTTCGTGGCCCTGGCCACGCTACAGGCGAATCAGAAGCCGGAGCTCAAGCAGCTCGCTTCCGCCATCAGCGTGACCACCGAGGCCTCGCGCGTGCACGTGGCCGCGCGGGTTCCCTACGAGGTGATCGACTCGCTGCAGCCGAAGCGAGCGGCCACCGCGCCCCCGCCCTCCGCGCAGTAGCCCGTAATCGCCAAACGAACGGGCACGGGCACGGAGAGGGAGACGGGATCGGCCTCCTCTCCGTCTCCGTGCCCGTCTCCGTTCCCGTCCGTTGAGCCCTTCCTCGCGGCGAATCGTCTAATAGGCGAATCTCACCTCGACGCGCACCCGCTTGAGATACGTGTCGCGATCCGCCTCGATGGGGCTGTCCTTGAACCGCTGGAGCTGGCCGACCACGTGGCTGGACGCGCGGTCGCTCATGCGCACGCCCATGTCCAGGCGGTGCCCGGCCCAACCCGTGCCCCAGATGAAGTCGTCGGTCGTGTAGGCGGCCAGGGTGGCGTCCTTGTCCACCTGCGCGAACGTGTACTCGAGGCTGCCCCGCGCCGTGACCACGGAGCCGAGGACGACGGCCAGCCACAGGCCCCGGTTGTTCGCGTCGACCGCGGTGTTCTTGCTGTAGTCCGCCACCATCGTCGTCGATACCCGGCCCTCGCCGTGATAGCGGGCCACGAAGTCCAGCACCTCGTAGGGCAGGATGAGGGCGCCTCGCGTGCGCGTGTTCTGGCGCCGCAGCCGCGTGTCCACGAAGCCGAGATCGGCGAACTTCAGGAACGAACCGACGAGCTCGACCCGGTCCTTGGCCCCGGCCGAGAACGTCATGGTGGCGGACCCGATCCAGACCGTGTCCCGGTCCGTGAGCTCGAACGCGTTCCCCTCCGGGAAGATGTGGCTGCCGCGTCCGTACACGCCGGTGACGGCCAGCTTCTGCAGCGGTCCCACCGCGCCGAAGTCGATGGTGGCGGACGCGCCCTGGGGACGCAGGTCCCGGTCCCAGATCATCTCCGTGAAGCGGACGGGCATGGCGAAGCGGCCGGCTTGGACGCTGAAGGCGTGGATCGGGCTCAGCCGCACCCAGGCCAGGTCCAGCCGCGCGTCACGCGACTTGTAGTTGTCGCGCAGGAGCGGCAGCGTGGCCATCCCCGCCGGGGGGTCGGTGTTGTGGTCGGAGCTGTAGTTGAAATCTCCGCCCAGGCCGATCTGGAGCCACTTCGAGTTGAACTCGCCGCGCGGCTTGAGCCGGATGAGGCGGCGGCTCTTGGCCATGAACGTGACCTCGTCCGTCCACTCCTGCCGGCTGACGCCGTCCAGGTGGAAGGCGCTGCTGGACTTCTGCTGCTGGTAGACGGGCGGTGGGGTCTCCTGGGCGCCGGCGACGGCGGCCAGGGCCAGCAGTACCGGCACGGACAGGGAACGCAGCATTTCACCTCGCGCTTGGCCTCCGCGCGGACCGGAGGCTCCGCGAGTCTAGCAGCGGGGTACGCGCGGTCAGTTCCGGTCTAGCATCGGGAAATGGCCGGTCTCACGGGCGCGGACGTGCTGGCCGTCTTCGTCAAGGAGCCGCGCCCGGGGGCGGTGAAGTCGCGCCTGGCGGCCGCTCTCGGGCCCGAAGCGGCGGCCGAGGTGTACCGCGCCATCGCCGAAGAGGTGATGCGGCGAACGGCGCCGCGACGCGACGAGTACCACCGCGTCGTCGCCTTCGACCCTCCCTCCGCGGGAGCGGCCATCGGCGATTGGCTGGGGGTGACGGCCGGCGCGCTTCTGCCCCAATCGACGGGCGACATCGGTCTGCGCATGGAGGGCGCGTTGGACGAGCTCTTCCGGCGCGGGGCGCGGCGGGTGGCCCTCATCGGGACGGATGTGCCCGCTCTCGGGCGCGAAGACGTCCTCGGCGCGCTGGAAAGCCTCGACGAGCACGATCTCGTACTCGGGCCCGCCACCGACGGCGGGTACTACCTGATCGCGTTGAAGGGGCCGGAGCCGGAGCTGTTCCGCGGGATCGCGTGGAGCAGCGGCGAGGTCCTGGCCGCCACCCTGGATCGGGCGGCGCGGCTTGGGCTCAGCGTCCGCGTGCTGCGCGCGCTCGGCGACGTCGACACCGTCGAGGACCTGGCGGCGGAGTGGGAAAGAGTTCGCCCGCTATTGGACCAAGAGATGCGAGCGGAAATAGAAAAGACGGTGGCTTGGAAGCAACGGAAGATCGATCGGCGCGGTTAGCAGGATAGAGGTTGTGGGGCTTCGCCCCCTGGAGGCCGGCCTCGCGGACGTGGCGCGGGACCGGCGAGACCCTCCGCAGCATCAACCGCGTCTCGTGAAGCCCCCCGCGGGCGATTTCGGCGGCGGGACGGGGCTCCTAGAGCGATCTCTTGAGGAGACGACGATCGTACGCGATCTGAGTACAGCCATTTGCCCTCCCGGGATACCCGCCCCGCGAGACCGCCGACTCTCGCGCACTGCCTACTTCTCCTTGATGGGGCACTTCTCCTGCCACTGGGCCAGCGCGTCGTCGAGCCGCGCGAGGTCGAACGCGAGGTCGGGCAGCGCATCCTTCTTCCTGAGCTTCACCGCGAGCGTCATCCGGGCGTGCTGCAGCATGGCGCGGATGAACGCATCCGGTCCGCCGCGTGTGAGCGTCCCGGAGACGAACAGCGACTTGCCGTCCTGGGAAGGCGCTCCCCAGTAGCTCCGCGGCTTCGGCTCACCCTCGAAGCTCGCCAGGAGGCTGCCCTGGTCGGCGGGAAACCCCGCGCCGTAGAACAGGTAGGCCTCCTTGATGCGGGCGGTGTGCTTGACGAACTTCAGCTCGCCCCGCTGCACCTCCACCGTGCAGCGCAGCACCAGGCGAGGCGCGCCACCGGGCCAGGAAGTATCCGCCTCCTGGGAGACCAAGACGCGATCTTCGTTCACGACCACCTTCCAGGGACCGACGTCCGACGTGCCGGCGGCGGCCGCGGCGGTGACGGCAAGCAATGCGGACAGGGCGAGCATCGGAGGCACCTCCTCGACCAGGGAGTCCGGTCAGATCAAGACGCGGAGTCGCCGGGCAAAACGTCTCACGCCTTGCGCGGCGCGGCCGCGCTCGGCCGCTACTTCCCGACCAGGCCGCAGACCCCTCGCGCATGGCCGCGCGGCGGGACCATCCCCGTTGGCTAGCGCAGTCCGTTCGGCCGTCTATGGATCAGGGACAGGAACTCCTCCCTCGTCTGCTGCTGGTCCCGGAACGCGCCCAGCATGCACGAGGTCACGGCCACCGAGTTCTGCTTCTCGACGCCGCGCATCATCATGCAGAAGTGCTCGGCCTCGATGATGACGCCCACACCCCGCGGCTTGACCGTCTTCTGGATGGCCTCCGCGATCTCCACGGTGAGGCGCTCCTGGACCTGGAGGCGCCGCGCGTAGATGTCCACGAGGCGCGGGATCTTGGAGAGGCCGACGACCTTCCCGTTGGGGAGGTAGGCGACGTGCGCCCTGCCGTGGAAGGGGAGGAGGTGGTGCTCGCACAGGGAGTAGAGGTCGATGTCCTTCACCACCACCATCTCGTCGTAGGTGACGGTGAAGAGCGCGGCGTTGAGGATCTCGCACGGGTCCTGCTCGTAGCCGCGGGTCAGGAACCTGAGCGCCTTCTCGACGCGCTCGGGGGTCTTGATCAGTCCCTCGCGGTCGGGGTCCTCGCCCACGCCGGCGAGGATGTCGCGCACGAGGGGAGCGATGTCGGGGCGCTCGCGGTCGCTGGCCATTCGCCTACTTGACGCGCAGCGAGACGCGCTGTGGCGTGGCCAGGCGCGTGGGGACCTTCGTCACCGCGCAAGATCGGCAGATGGCCTCGCCCGCGAACGGGTCCGACCAGGTGCGATCGCGATGCGCGCGCCGCAAGCGGTCGAAGTTCGCGCTGGCCCAGGTCTCCTTGAGCGACTTCATCAGCGGGTAGTTGGATATGCGGACCAGGGGGCCTCCGTCGATCTCGAGGGTGAAGCCCTGGCAGCAGGGCATGGTGTGGCGTCCATCCCAGGTCACGACCATGCGGCGGAAGGGATCCGAGCACTGGAACTCGTCCGCGGCCATCTGGCGCCAGTGCGCGGCCTTCCAGTGGTGCTGGGTGCCGGCCGGGAAGTAACACTCGCTGATCGACATCCAGTCGACGCCCATCTTCCCGCGCCAGAACTCTTCCATGCGCCCGCTGTCCACCGCCTCCGCGTTGATGTGCGTCCGGACCACCGACGCCCGGATGCGGCAATCGGGGGCGCCCTTGCCCTCCGCGCGAGCCTGGACGGCCGTGCGCACGGAGTTGAGGAGGATCTCCCAGCTTCCGCCCACGCGCTGCTTCAGGTACATCTCGGGATCGCAGCCGTCGACGGAGAACATGAGGTCGGTGATGCCCGCTTCCACGAGCTGCGCGAACAGCTCCGGGTTCTTGCGCGCGCCTCCGTTGCCGTTGGTGTTCATCATGATATCGGGGAAGCCCAGGTCGGCCGCCTCGCGCACGAAGGAGACGATGCGCGGATGGAGCGAGGGCTCGCCGCGGTAGTTGAGCTTGATCGAGCTGACGCCCATGTCCGCGCACTGCTGGAGGAGCCGGCCGTAGAGGACGGGGTCCATGTAGCCGCGCTGGTAGGTGTGCTCGTCGAAGCCCTGGGTCCGAATGTGCTCGTGGGTCCAGATCTGGCAGAAGCCCTGGGGGTCTTCTTCGGAGCTGCCGCAGCGCAGGTCGCACACCGCGACCGTCTCGATGTCGACGTGGACGGGGTGGTCCGAGGCGTCCATGTCCGCCTCGCGCCGCTCCCACTCCCGGCGATAGGCCTGGTAGCGCTCGGAGCGGGTGGGCGCCTGGCCCAGAACGCGGAAGGTCGGGTCCTTGCTCATCGAACAGGTAAGTGTAGCCCAGGCCAGCGTTTCGCCGTGAGCGGCAGCCGGGAAGCGGACCGGTCCGTCGTGCTACCATCTCGTGCTCGACGACGGATTTGCGCGCAGGGCGCGCTATTGGGCCCGGACTCAAGCAGCGAGCGGCGACTTCACGTCGACGCGAGCGAGTGGGGGGGTAGCCCGAAGGGCGTAGGGGGGTCCGTTCGCGGTGTGGACCCCCCTGAAAGTGTCTATGGAAGGGCAAAGGGTCGGCAAGTATCTCATCGTCGCCAAGATTGGCTCGGGGGCCATGGGCGACGTCTATCGCGCCCACGACCGGACGCTGAACCGTGACGTCGCGGTCAAGACGATGGCCGAGCTCTACGCGTCCGACGACCAGCTCGTCCAGAGGTTCCACAGGGAGGCGCAGTCCGCCGCGCGCCTCAACCATCCGAACGTCGTCACCGTCTTCGATTTCGGCAGCGAGCAGGGCAAGTTTTACCTGGCCATGGAGCTGCTCGACGGGGCCGACCTCAAGGAGCTGATCGCCTCCCGGAGCCTCAACGACCTGTGGGACAAGCTCGACGTGATGGAGCAGATCGCGGAAGGGCTGGCCTACGCGCACCAACAGGGGGTCGTGCACCGCGACCTCAAGCCCGCCAACATCCGCGTCCTGCCCAACGGGCGCGTCAAGATCATGGACTTCGGCCTGGCCCGCATCGGCACCTCGGAGATGACCCGCACCGGGATGGTGATGGGCACGCCGAACTACATGTCCCCCGAGCAGGTGCGGGGCACCAAGGCCGATGCCCGCTCCGACATCTTCTCGCTGGGGGCCGTGTTCTACGAGCTGCTCTCGGGCAAGAAGGCGTTCAACGCCGACTCCATGCACACGATCCTGTACAAGGTGCTCGAGGAGGATCCGGAGCCGGTGCGCACGTGGGTGCCCGGGCTACCGGGTCCCTTCGTGGCTTTCGTCGAACGCTGCCTGGCCAAGGAGCCGGAGCATCGCTACCAGCATGCGGGCGAGATGCGCGACGCGCTGCGCAAGGTGCGGGAAGCCCTCGCCTCCGGTGAGTACACGCCCGCGAGTGACGGGGATGCCACCATGGCGGAGGTGGCGGCGGATCCGGCGGCGCCGACCATGATGGAGCCGGGCACCGTGCTCGGCCCGAACGCGGCGGCGCGGGCGGCGACCAAGGGCGCGGCCGCGCTCGACCTCACGGGGATGGCCGCGCCCGCCGGCGAGACGCTGAAGGGCGCGAAGACGCTCAACGGCCGCGCCCGGACCCGCATGGGGCCGGCGGCAGCGGCGGCGGCAGCGCCGGTGGCGGCGCCGGCGGCGGCGAGCTCGCGCTGGCCCGTGTACGTCGGCGCGGCGGCGGTCCTGATGGTGGTGGCGGTGGGAGTCGTGCTGGCCCTGAGAGGGCGCGTCATGCCCACCGCGACGCCGATTCCCACGGACGTCAGCGCCGACCAGGTGGGGGCGCTCAAGGAGGCGCTGGTCGGCAACCAGGTCGAGCTGGCGCGCGTCGACCTCGAGAACAAGGACTACAAGGCGGCGATCGGACGTGCCGAGCGCGCGCTGGCCCTGGATCCCTCGAGCGCGGAGGCGCGGCAAGTGCGGGACCAGGCACAGCGGACGGCGGCCGAGCTCGACGCGGTGGCCCTGGAGGCGAAGAGCGCCTTCGAGGCGGGCGACACCGACCATGCGACCCGGGCGCTGGCGCGCGTGCTCGCCCTCGACCCCCATCATCCCGTCGTCAGCGAGCTCACCGCCGCCCTCAACGTGCACTTCCGGAAGCAGGCGGAGGACGCGCGGCGCATGGCGGACGATGCAAGGCGCGACGCCGATTCCATCCGGGCCAGCGCCCCGGATGGGTCCGCCTTCGCGCAGGCCGATCGCGCCGCCCGCGAGGCCTCCGCGTCTTTGCAGAAGGGGGAGTTCGCGGTCGCGACGCAGAAGTTCCTGGAGTCCCGCGACGGCTACGAGCGGGCGCGACGCGCGGCCGACGTGGCGGCGCGAGCGGCCGCGGCCGCCGCCGCCGTGGCCGCCGCCCGGGCCGCCGCGCCCGCCTCCGTGCCGACGACCCTGGTCTCGCGCAACCTGCCTCCCCCGATCACGATCCCGCCGGTGAATCCGCCCGGCGCCACCCTGCCCGCGCCGACGCTTCCGGGCGGGCCGCCCCTCGCGTCGGCGCAGGAGCCGGCCATCCGGAAGGTCATCACGGATTACGGCCGCGCGATCGAGGGCAAGGACATCGCGCTCTTCAGGGCGGTCAAGCCCAACCTGACCCCGGACGAGGAGAAGCGCCTGCAGGAAAACTTCAAGATGATCAAGTCCCAGCAGGTCGGCATCACCATCCAGGCCGTCCAGGTGGAGGGCACCCAGGCCACGGTGAAGGTGAGCCGCCAGGACACCATCAACGGCAACAAGATCAAGCCCATCCAGCAGGTCTTCCGCCTGGCCCAGTCCGGCGGCGCCTGGTCCATCCAGTCGATCGGCGTGCAGTAGCCCGACGGCCGGGGCCGCGGCGGATCAGCGCGTCGTGCGGCCCGCGCGCTCGAACCGCTCCCGCGCGGTGAGGAAGCGGCGGGCCGCGGAGGCGAACCGGCCGGCCTTGTACTCGGTCTCCCCCTGCCGTGCCAGATCCGCGCCGTCCTTGAAGAGGTCCAGGGCGGTGGCCGCCTTCGATGCCTCCGCGGCCTGGCGCGCGGTGGTCATCGCGCGCCGCGCCTCGTCCGCGCGGCCGCGGAACCCGGATTCGACCTTCGGCGCGACCTCTTCCGCGGCGGCGTTGCCAGGCTCGACCCCGAGGAGCGTCCACAGCGCGTCCGCGGCGCGGGCGTTGTCGCCCGCCGACGCGGCCTGGCGCGCCGTCGCCGCCGCCTGATCGGCCTGCCCGGCGGTCGTCTTGGCCCTCGAGAAGATCCCCTGCGCGTCCTTGTTGGCGGGGTCGATCTTCAGCGCGCGCTCGGCCTGGCGCATGGCGTCGCGGAAGTCGCCGGCCTCCGCGCGGCGCCGGGCCAGCTCGACCTGGGACCGGGCCAGCTCCTGGGCCAGGCCGTCCACCTGGGCCGGGCGCGTCGTGGGCGGAGGTGGCGTGGGAGCGGGCTCGGATCGCCGCGCCACGAGCACCCCGACGCCGGCCACGGCCACCAGGAGCAGCGCGCCCCCGATCAGCAGGGGAGTCTTGGACGCGCGCGGGGCCGGCGGCGCCGCTTTGGGCTGGGCACGGCTGCCGGCGACCGACGAGGCGCGCGACGCGCCGGCGGCGGAAGCGCCCGCGCGCGCGGACGAGGCCGAGCGCGAGGCGGAGGCGTCGCCCGCGCGCGAAGGCGCGGCGGGGGCGGGAGCGCCCAGGTCGGCCAGGGACTTCTCACCCTGACCGGAGGCCACCGCCTGCATCGCGCGGTGCAGCGCCGAGCGGAACTCGCTCGCGTTCTGGAAGCGCTGCGACGCGTCCTTGGCCATCGCGCGCTCGACGACCTGGGCGAGCACGGCGGGGATCCCGGGCGTGAGCTCCTGGACGGAAGGCGGCTCCTCCTGCATGACCTTGAAGAGCACGGAATGCATGGAGTCCGCGTCGAAGGGCTTGCGGTAGGTGAGCAGCTCGTAGAACACGCAGCCGAGCGCGAAGACGTCCGATCGCGCGTCCGCCCGCTCCCCGCGCACCTGCTCGGGGGACATGTAGTGCGGCGTGCCCATCACCATCCCGACGCGCGTCATCTCCGAGCCGCCCAGGCGGGCCAGCCCGAAGTCCATGATCTTGGCCTGCCCGTTGCTCAGGAGGTGGACGTTGGCGGGCTTGAGGTCGCGGTGAACGATGTCGTGCGCGTGCGCGAAGGCGAGGCCTTCCGCGATCTGATCCACGACGGAGAGCTTGTCGTCGAGAGAGAGGGGAGCGCGGCGGGCGATGGCCTGCTTGAGGTCGGAGCCGTCGAGCAGCTCCATGGCCATGAAGATCTTGCCCTGCTCCTCCCCGTAATCGAAGACGGTGATGATGTTGGGGTGGTTCAGGCGCGCCGCGGACTGCGCCTCGCGCTCGAAGCGCTTGCGCAGCGTGTCGTCCGCGCCGAGCTCCGCCGAGATCGTCTTGACGGCGACGAAGCGGTTGAGGACGGGGTCGTGGGCCTTGTAGACCTCGCCCATAGCCCCCTCCCCGATCTTTTCGAGGATCTTGTACTTGCCGATCTGCTCGAGCATGGGGCCGGCGCGCATCATAACACTCGCTCGCGTCAAGCCTTGGACCTTGGCTGTCACGTCCCTGCCGCACGATCCCTACACACAGCCTGTGCCACGCCGTTCGGGGTAAGGGGTGCCGGTGGGGAGGAGGACGTGAGCCAGCAGTTGGTGGTGCGGCGCGAGGACACCGAGGCCGCTCTCCTTTCCGTCCTCAAGGCGCTCGAGATCGAGCGCACGCTCGGAGCGGAGCCCGTGCTGGCGGCCCTCCGCCGCTTCCCGCCGCAGGAGGCGCGTTACGCCGACTTTCCGGAGGACCTCGACCCACGGCTGCGCGACGTGCTGCGGCGCCGCGGGGTCGAGCGGCCCTACATCCATCAGCGCGAGGCCCACGACGCCGCGCGCGCGGGACGGCACGCGGTGGTGGTCACGCCGACGGCGTCGGGCAAGACGCTTTGCTACAACCTGCCCGTCCTCGACACCATCCTCAAGGATCCGGACGCGCGCGCCCTGTACCTGTTCCCGACCAAGGCGCTCGCCCAGGACCAGCTCGCCGAGCTCTACGGCCTGATCGAGATGCTCGGTGCCGACATCGGCACCTTCACCTACGACGGTGACACGCCGCAGGACGCGCGCAAGGCCATCCGGGCCCGTGCCCACATCGTGGTCACGAACCCGGACATGCTGCACAAGGGCATCCTCCCGCATCACACGAAGTGGGTGAAGCTCTTCGAGAACCTGCGCTACGTGATCGTGGACGAGCTGCACACCCACCGCGGGGTCTACGGCTCGCACGTCGCCAACATCTTCCGGCGGCTCCGCCGCCTGTGCGAGTTCTACGGCTCCAAGCCCCAGTTCCTCTGCTCGTCCGCCACCATCGGCAACCCCAAGGAGCTCGCGGAGGCGCTCACCGGCCGGGAGATGACGCTCATCGATCGGAGCGGAGCGCCGCGCGGCGAGCGCTACTTCGCCCTCTACAACCCCCCGGTGGTGAACCGCCAGCTCGGGATCCGCCGCTCCGCGCTGGGCTGCGCGCGCGACGTCGCCCTCTCCTTCCTGAAGAAGGGCCTGCAGACGATCGTGTTCGCGCCCTCGCGCCTGTCCACGGAAGTGCTGGTCACCTACCTCAAGGACGCGCTGGAGACGCGGCCCGGCTCCGAAGGGGTGATCCGCGGCTACCGCGGCGGCTATCTCCCGTTGAAGCGGCGTGAGATCGAGCGCGGGCTGCGCGACGGGTCGGTGCTCGGCGTCGTCTCCACGAGCGCCCTCGAGCTCGGCATCGACATCGGGAGCCTCGACGCGGCGGTGCTCCTGGGCTATCCGGGCAGCGTCGCCTCCGCCTGGCAGCAGGCGGGCCGGGCCGGACGCCGCCAGGGCTCGTCGGTGGCGGTGATGGTGGCGAACTCGACCCCGCTGAACCAGTTCATCGCCAAGCACCCGGACTACTTCTTCGACGCGCCGGTCGAGCAGGCCCGCATCAATCCCGACAACCTGCACATCCTGGTCAGCCACATCAAGTGCGCGGCCTTCGAGCTGCCCTTCACGGCGGGGGAGAGTTTCGGGCGCGAGAGCCTGGAGGAGATCCTCGGGTTCCTGGAGGAGGAGCGGCTCGTGCACCGGGCGGGCGACCGCTGGCACTGGACGTCGGAGAGCTACCCCGCGGACGCGGTCAGCCTCCGCAGCGTGTCCTCCGACAACTTCGTGGTCCAGGACATCACGCGCGAGCCGCGCATCGTGGCCGAGGTCGACTTCGATTCCGCGCCCTCCACCCTGCACGAGAAGGCCGTCTACATCCTGGAGGGGCGGACGTTCTTCGTCGAGAAGTACGACCACCAGGAACGCCGTGCCCACGTGCGCGAGGCGGAGGTGGACTACTACACCGACGCCATCACCTACACGAAGGTGAAGATCCTCGACCGGTTCGCGGAGGAGCCGGCCGCCTGCGCGCGGCGCAGCCACGGCGAGGTCCACGTCACCTCGCAGGTGGTCGGGTTCAAGAAGATCAAGTTCTACACGAACGAGAACGTGGGCTCGGGCGAGCTGCAGATGCCCGAGAACGAGATGCACACCACCGCGTACTGGCTGACCGTCCCCCGCGAGCGCATGGCCGGACTGCCGTACTCGGGAGAGGAGCGGCGCGACGGGGTGGTGGCGCTCGCCTACACGCTGGGCCAGCTGGCGGCCCTGTTCCTCATGTGCGACCGGCACGACATCGGGGTGGCCCTGGGGGACAACGGACAGGGCGAGGCCGTGCACGCGCGCGGCCTGCGGCCGGCGGGCACGGCCCTGACCGAGCGGCCGCGGCCGGGCGACGACTACGAGCCGCACATCTTCGTCTACGACAACTACCCGGGCGGCATCGGCCTCAGCGAGCCCTTGTACCGGCTGCACCCGCGGCTCGTGCGCGAGAGCGAGGCGCTCATCGTCGCCTGTGCCTGCTCCGACGGGTGCCCCTCCTGCGTGGGGCCGGTGGGCGAAGTGGGAAGCCGCGGGAAGGAGGTCGCGCTCGCCATCCTGCAGGCCCTGCGCGGCGAGGTCGTCTTCGACAGGAAGGAAGCGACGCCCATCGCCCGATGAGCCGCGGCCCGGTCATCCCCCTGGAGAACCGCCCCTGATGTCGAGCGCGCTCGGCGAGCGGCTGCGACGACTCCGACGGTCCGACGGTCCGCTGCCCATGCCGGAGCGGACGGCGCCGGCGGCGCCGGAGGGACTGGCGCGGCTGGAGGCGCGCCTCATCGGGACCCCGGACGACGACGGGCTCAGCCTGAAGGAGCGGCTCGAGCGTCTGGTGGCGGTGGCGGCGCGGCGTCCACGGGTGAACGGGTTCGCCGCCGCGGGGCCGCCGCTGGAAGAGCTGCTGAGCGGCCGCCGGGTCGAGAACGCGCGCGGCGAGTTCTTCCTGGTCGAGGACGACGTCCACCTGGAGACGTTGCACGGCGCGGTGCCGTTCACGCGGCTGCGCGCGCTGGATCCCGACGCCGTCTCCATCCTCACCGGGCAATCCGCGCTGGGCGCGTTCGACCTGCGCCGCGCGGTCTTCCTCGACACCGAGACCACGGGGCTGGCCGGAGGCACGGGCACGGCGGCCTTCCTGGTCGGAGTGGGCTGGGTCGAGGGTGAGCGCTTCCGCTTCCGCCAGTACTTCATGCGCGACTATCACGAGGAGCCGGCGCTCCTTCGCGGGCTGGCCGACGACCTCGCGGGATGCGAGCGCATCGTCACCTTCAACGGCGCCCTCTTCGACGTGCCCCTGCTGGAAACGCGCTATGCGCTCAACCGCGAGCGGTTCCCGCTGGCCCAGGCCCTGCACTTCGACCTGCTGCATCCCGCACGCCGGCTCTGGAAGGCGCGCCTCGAATCCTGCCGGTTGCAGTCGCTGGAGCGCGCGCTCCTCGGCGTCACCCGCCGCGGCGACGTGCCCGGCGAGGAGATCCCGCGCATCTACTTCGATTTCGTCCGACGGCGCGACGGCCGGGCCATGGCCCGCGTGCTCGAGCACAACCGGCTCGACGTGCTGTCCTTGGCCGCCCTGGCCGCCCTGGCCTGCCAGTGGGTGGAGGGCGGACACGCGGAGGACCCGCGCGACGTCTACTGCCTGGCCCGGGTGCTGGAGCGGGCGTCCCTCTACGAGCGCTCGGAAGAGCAGTACCGGCGGCTGCTCGCCCAGGCCCCGGGCCCCGTGCGCACGGCGTCGCTGCTGCGCCTGGCCGCCCGCGCGAAGAAGGCGGGGCAGATGGAGACGGCGGTGGCCTACTGGGAAGAGGCGGCCCAGGGCGGAGACTGGCTGGCCCTGCGCGAGCTGGCCCTGCACCACGAGCACCGCAGCCGCGACCTGCCCGCCGCGCTCTCCGCCGTGGAAAGCGGGCTCGGCCGTCTCGACGGCGAGCACGGGCCGGGGACCCGCCGCGCCGTCGAGGACTTCCATCACCGCCGCCAACGCCTGCTGGCGAAGCTGTCGCGCCGCCATCGTCCGTCCCTCGGATAGACTCCTCGTTCCATGTCCGTCTGGTTCGAGCGACACTGCGGCCACCATCGCGCTGTGTGGCTGCACCGCGCGCTCCTCGTCGACATCCTCGGCCTGGGGGTGATCCTGTTCGTCCTCCTCGATTACCTCAGGCCGTCTCTCCTTCTCCTCCCGACCGTCGCCGCGGGCGGCGACACGCCGTGCCACTTTCCGACCCTGGCCTACTTTCGCGCCCACCTGCTGCCGCACCTGCGCTTCCACGGCTGGTACCCGGGGGCCTACCTGGGTCACCCCCTCCTGCTCTATTACTTCCCGCTCGCGTTCCTGATCATGGCCGGCCTCGCGCCGCTGCTCGGGTTGGCGGCGGCGTTCAAGGTCGGCAGCGTCCTCGGCGTGTTCGCCTTGCCGCTTCTCGCCTATGCCGCGCTGCGTCTCATGGCGTTCCGATCGCCGGTGCCGCTGCTCGGTGCTGCCGGGGCGCTCGTCTTCCTGTTCTCCGAGGAGAATCCCATCTGGGGCGGGACCCTCGCCAGCACGCTCACCGGCGAGTTCTCCTACACGTACGGGATCGGCCTCGCCGTCCTCTTCCTGGGTCTTACCTACCGTGCCTACGCGCGCGGGAGCGGCCCCTGGCTGCCGGCGATGGCCCTGGCCGTCACCGCGCTCGCACACGGGTACGCGGTGTTGTGGGGAGGGATCTCCGCCGCCTACTTCCTCCATGCCTCGCGCCGGCCGCTGCGCACGCTCGGCTGGCTGGCCTCGGTGGCCGGTCTGGCCTTCGCCCTGGCCGCGTTCTGGCTGCTGCCCCTCCTGAGCGCGTGGGGTTGGACGACGCCCTACGACGACCCCTGGATCACGGCGGGCCTGCGCAACGTCTTCCCGCCCTTCCTGTGGCCACTCATGGGCGCGGCGCTGGTGGGGGCGATCTGGACCCTTTTCCTCGCGCGCCGCGCCGGAGGGCCGGACCATCGCCTCATGTACCTCCTGCACGCCGCGGTCGTCGGGATGGCGCTGGCCGCGGCCGCACCTGCGCTCGGGATCATCGATATCCGCTTCGTCCCCTTCGCGCAGCTGGCGCTGTGCCTGGTGGGCGCGGTGACGCTCGGCCTCGCTCTCCAGCGCCTGGCCGCCCCCGACCTGGCCGCCCTGGCCCTCGTCCTGCTCACCGTGGTCCATGCCGACTGGCAGTCGCGCGTCCTGCGCTCCTGGATCGACTGGAACTACACGGGGCTGGAGGCGAAGGAGCTGTGGCCGGCGTTCGCGGAGGTCGCCCAGAGGCTGCGGGGCACGGTGTCCGACCCGCGCGTGGCCGTCGAGTACAACGCGGTGCACGAGCGCGCGGGCTCGATCCGCATGTACGAGACCCTGCCGCTCTTCTCCGGCCGCTCCACGCTGGAGGGCGTCTACAACCAGGCCAGCCTGCAGACGCCCGCCGTCTACTTCCTCGCCTCCGAGCTCGACGCGACTTCGCCGAACCCGTTCCGCAAGCGGGAGTACTCGCAGTTCGACACCGAGTCCGCCCTCCGTCACCTGCGGCTCTTCGACGTCGGGCAGGTGGTGGCGCTGAGCGACCGGCTGGTGGCCAGCCTCGACGCGCGTCCGGAGGCGCGCCGGGTCGCGAGGGTGCCGCCCTACTACGTCTACGACATCGAAGGCGCGGGCGGCGGCTACGTGGAGCCGCTGGCCTTCGAGCCCGTCCGTTCCTCGTGGCGCGGGTGGCGTGACAAGTCCTATCGCTGGTTCACGCGCAAGCCGCTCTCCGGCCCGCACCTCGTCTTCACGGACGACCCCCGCTTCACCCTGACCGAGAAGGACGAGTGGCTGGCGCCACCCGAGGTGCCGCTGCCCGCCGGAGTGCAGGCGCAGGCGCAGGCGGAAGACGAGGCGATCACGGGGACCACGAACC
>WNFM01176287.1_pt1 | contig 39679 bp, 35 predicted proteins | sample 5400271 | NCBI WGS metagenome assembly WNFM01 (sample SAMN13153352, study PRJNA577476) | soil metagenome | isolation source: 60 cm saprolite on Douglas fir-dominated hillslope | place: USA:California | collected 2013-09-17
TGTTCATGCTCCCAGCACCCCTATCCCGGTCACGCAAAGATACTGCTTGGGCGTATCCGACTGCGTGGATAGTGATGCTCGGAATAGCATGCCCGATAATAATGCCGCTGAGCGCGCGATCCGCGCGCTCGTGCTCGGCCGCCGTAACTACCTGTTCGCCGGTTCTGATGCGGGCGGGGAGAGCGCCGCAAGGTTGTACAGCCTGGTCGGCACCTGCCGGCTCCACGACATCGATCCGCACCTGTATCTGCGACACGTCCTCGAGAGGATCGCCGAACATCCCATCAACCGCATCGATGAGCTCTTGCCATGGCGCGTCGCCATGTTGCTACCCCTCGCGCTGTCGCGCGCCGCGTAGCCAAACTCACTGCCATGCGGGCGCAGCTGCGGGTGGAGCTGCAGGATGTTGAGCCGCTCGTATGGCGGCGGATCCTGGTCCCCGAGAACATCACCCTGGCCAAGCTCCACGGGGCGTTGATCGGTGCAATGGGTTGGCATGGCGGTCATCTGCACGAATATGAGATCGGCCGCCAGCGCTACGGGATCCCGGACGAGGAGTGGCCGGAACCCGAGCCTGTGATCGACGAACGGAAAGCCCGACTGAAACCCATGCTCGAAGCCGGTCTGCGGCGGTTCACGTATATCTACGACCTGGGCGACCACTGGGAACACCTGATCACCGTCGAAGATCTGGTGATGCCGACTCCGGGCACAAAACCCGTGCGCTGCACTGCCGGCGAAAACGCCTGCCCACCGGAAGATGTCGGCAGCGCGAGCGGCTACACCGAGTTCCTGGCCGCCATCGCTGATCCCGCCCATGAAGATCACGCCAATATGCTCGAGTGGATCGGCGGCTCGTTCGACTCCGCGGCGTTCAGCCTCGAGGATACCAACGAGCGGCTCGCCGGCATCAAGGTATGAACGTCAAGACGGCCTCTGCATGACGCTTACTGTTCCAGTGCTGTTGCGGATGTTCCAGAAGCGCCTGCGCGGCTATCGTGGTCTGGGTTACGCCAGAGAAGAGGCGCCCCTCGGGCTTGGCGAGCCTTGGGATGACCTCGTGGTCGAATACGACGAGAAGGTGTTGCGCTCGCTCAAGGAACGGGACGACCTCCTATGAGTGCCGGCAGGAAGCGATACGCTGCGCGCCTCACGAAGGCGAGGCTTGCCAAAATGATCGAGCAGGCGACCGTCGATGCCTTCGGTGCCTCCGAGCAAATCACGGGCTGGTTCACGATGATCGAAGAGAACCTGGTCCTGCCCTTCGAAACGAAAGTACTCGGGGTCCCGGTGACTGTCGAGCGCCTTGCTCTCTACCGCGGCGAGCAGATCGTCGCGGTTTTCAGGCGTAGACGCGCGCGACAATCACTGCCAATTACCGATCTGCCGTTACCGACGCCGCCACCCGACGGCACAGAGTGGATAGAGGCATTTCGCCTCTGGTGCGCCGAAGGCTATGACGCCATTTCAGGAGATCCGTAATGACCGGGTACCAATATTGCGAGTTGCAGGCGATCGACCGATCCACCGGCCACCCACCAGGAAGAAATGGCAACGCTGCGCTGTGGCGCTAATCCAGAAATTGTTGGCAGGTGTTGGAATGTGCGGCTCACCGAATTCTGGCACCAACAAGTAAGTCAACAGACACATGAGGCACTGCGGCACGGAGCAAGATCCCTTGAGAGCAGTTGAGAATCAGGAATGGACCTGGGAAGCCGCAGGCTACCGCTAATAACTCAATAACACATTGATTTATATATACAATATTGGCGGGAGAGAGGGATCCACATCTGCCGCCAGGTAGCTTATTTTCAACGGCTATTTCTTGCCATTGAATTAATGCACCATCAGAAGTACCAACGGACTTTCGACGCTGGACCGCATCCGCGGTGGCCGCCAAAGCCCGCTGTTCGACGCGCATCTGAGCCGTCCTGGGGATCACAGGCAAGTCCGGGACGGCGACTCTCCAGTTGTGGCCAATTCCTCCCGCGACCGTCCGGTCACGGCGCCGTGGACGCGATCGAGGCGACCTCGGCCCCTGGGACGCCTGAGGCGTTTTGCGCGCTCGCGGCTGGGCGACCGAAATCAATAGCGGCGGATTCGATTCGTCAACGCAGGTCAAATCTGCGACGTGTGTGGGCGCGGCGACGGCCTCGGTCCTCGGCGCTGGAGGCATTCACATTTGACTGCCAGCGTCTTTGCGCGAGAATTCGTGCAGCAACTGCACCACCGTCCGGGCAACCGGTCCGGCGTCCGAGCCTCGCACCGATACCACGTAGAGCGGAACCTTGCGGTTCGCTCCGGACTCGAGCGGCAGCATCTTCAACTTGCCGGCGTCCAGGGCCGGTAGCGCGACACTGGCCGGCAGCCATGCGTATGCGAGGCCAGACTCGATGATCGCCAGCGAACTCTCGTTGCCGCTTACCGTCCAGCGAAGTTCCGCGCCGAGGTAGCCTTCGTCGCGCGGAGAGCGAGTGCCGGAGTCGCGCAGGACAACCTGCTGGTGACGTTCGAGGTCGCGTCGCGACACCTGTCGCCCCAGGCCGTGCAGCGGGTGAGCCGGACTTGCGCACGCTAGGAACGTTGTCTCATACAACCAGTCGCCGAGGACTCCCGGTGGTACGTGCGCGGTGATGGCAACGTCTGCGGTGCCGTCCAAGATTGCATCTTCCGTGCCGGAGAGGACGGCGTCGCTCAGATCGACTTGCGTTGTCGGACAACGGCGCTTCAATTCGAGAAGCGTCCTGATCAGTATCTCACGGGGGAATGCGGCGTCAGCGATCAGCTTCAGGACAGGTTCAATGCCGCGTTTGAGGCTGTGCGCAAATGCTTCGAGCGACCGCCAATCCTCTAGTAGCCCGCGAGCGCGCGTAAGGAGCGCCGCGCCAGTCTCGGTCAAGACAGCGCGTCGTCCTCGAATCTTGAGCAGTCGGCACTTGAGCGCCTCCTGCAGGCGAGCGACCTGGTAATTGACCGACGATTGACTGCGGTCCAGAGCCTCGGCCGCGCCCTCATAGCCGGCGGAATCGATAAGCGCGGCTAATGCGAGCCATTGATCCAGAGTCGTTTTTGGCCCGGTCTGCGTGAGGATTCGATTTTTTGGAAGCTTTTCTGTTGATTTCATGCCTTTATCTACCATTTTTCGCACCTAGTATACGCGCCACATCAACCGGTTTGGAGCGATCCATGCAATCCATACGACACAGCAACGAGCGCGGTTACGCGAACCACGGCTGGCTCCAGTCCCGCCATACGTTCTCGTTCGCCGACTACTACGACCCGGCGCATATGGAGTTCGGTGTACTGCGCGTCATCAATGAGGACCGCGTCGCCCCCGGTACCGGATTCGGGGAGCATGGGCATCGCGATATGGAAATCCTGAGCTACCCCCTGGAAGGGCAGCTCGCACACCGTGATAGCCTCGGCAACGGATCCGTGATGGTCCCTGGCGACGTCCAGCGCATGAGCGCAGGTTCAGGCGTAGTGCACAGCGAATTGAACCCATCGGCGGACGCGCCCGTGCATTTCCTGCAGATCTGGATCAAGCCCAACGTCCGCGGCATTGCGCCGAGCTACGAACAGAAGAACTTTCCGCCGGCAACCAAGCGTGGACGGCTGGTGCTGATTGCCTCGTCGGACAGTACCAATGGCTCGGTCCACATCCACCAGGATGTGCGTGTCTACGCTGGGCTATTCGACGGCTCGGAAAGTGATTCGCTCACGCTGGCCGCAAGGCGGCGCGCCTATGTGCACGTCGCCCGCGGTCGCGTCCACGTGAACTCAATTGCCTTGGAGAGTGGTGACGGCCTTCAGCTCACCGACACACCGGGCATTCGGCTGTCCGACGGGCAGGCAGCCGAGGTGCTGGTATTCGACTTGCCCGAGTAAACGCACTGCCACTAAACCCGACACTAAAGCTGCTTAACCTCAACTAAGGAAACGAACATGAACAACCCAACGCACGAACTGCTGACCCCCAGCAATCACACGCTCATCCTGATCGACTACCAGCCCCAGATGCTCTTTGGCGTAGCGAGCATCGACCGCCAGCTCCTGAAGAACAATGCGGTTGCACTCGCCAAAACAGCCAAGGCCTTCAACATTCCGACGATCTTGACGTCAGTGGAGACGCACAGCTTCAGCGGCGAGATCTTCCCGGAGATCCTTGACGTCCTGCCGAAAAAGAAGATCTACGAGCGCTCGAGCATGAACACCTGGGATGACAAGGGCATCAAGGATGAGGTTGGTCGTCTCGGCCGCAAGAAGCTCGTGCTCGCGGGCCTGTGGACGGAGGTGTGCATCACAATGCCGACGCTCGACGCGCTCAAGGACCAGTACCAACTGTATTTCGTCGAGGACGCCAGCGGCGGTACATCCGCATCGGCTCACTCCATGGCCGTGCAGCGCATGATCCAGGCGGGAGCCGTGCCGCTGACGGCGCAGCAGTACCTGCTTGAGCTGCAGCGCGACTGGGCACGGAAGGAGACCTACGACGCGACGCTTTCCATCGTCAAGGAGCACGGTGGCGCCTACGGCAGCGGCGTCGAGTACGCCTACACCATGGTGCATAAGCAGCCAGCGTCACGGAAGGTCGCCTGAGGCACAACACACCAGGCAATGGCATGACTGCCGTGATCGGCACCGTCGACACGTCGGTGCCGATCCGGGGTCACCCAGATCCGGAAAGGCAACGCTATGGGCCATCTCTTAAGCGGTCGGTGGAAGGACGGGTGGTACGACACCGCCTCAACAGGTGGCGAGTTCATCAGGCCTTCCGCGCAGTTCCGCAACTGGATTGCGAGAGACGGATCGAGCGGCTTTCCGGCCGAAGCGGGGCGTTACCACCTGTATGTCTCGCTTGCCTGCCCCTGGGCGCACCGGACGCTGATCTTCCGGGCCCTCAAGAATCTCGAGCGAGCGATTTCGGTCTCCGTGGTCAACCCGGTCATGTCAGCGCAAGGCTGGGCCTTCAGCCCGGACCTTCCAGATCACCTTTACGGCCACGAATACCTGCATCAACTGTATACGAGCGTCGATTCGGCCTATACCGGGCGCGTTACCGTACCTCTACTCTGGGATCGGGAGCGGCACACGATCGTCAATAACGAGTCGGCGGACATCATCCGCATGTTGAATGCCGAGTTCGGTGCCATCTCGTGCGACAAGGTGGATTACTATCCACCTGCGCTTCGAACGGCCATCGATGCGCTCAACCTGTTCATTTACGACAACGTAAACAACGGCGTCTACCGAGCGGGCTTCGCCGGTACACAGACAGCCTATGAGGCCGCCGTCCAGCGGCTTTTCGAGGCACTGGATGAGCTCGACCAAAGGCTGTCGCAGTCGCGCTACCTATTTGGCGGTACCCCGACCGAGGCAGATTGGCGCTTGTTCACGACCTTGATCCGTTTCGACGCGGTTTACCACGGGCACTTTAAGTGCAACCTGCAGCGCCTGGAGGATTTCGACTTTCTGTCGCGCTACTTGCGCGATCTTTACCAAACACCTGGTGTCTCCGACACAGTTAATCTGGATCACATCAAACGGCACTACTACATGAGCCATGAGCACATGAATCCGACACGGATTGTGCCGCTCGGACCTCACATCGATTTTTCCCGCCCTCATGGCCGTGAGCATCTAACCGTCAACAAACGGAACGTATGCGAGCAGGCGCCGGAGCAGCCTTTCAACCAACGGAGGAAGACGTCGTGAAAATCTACCTGGTGTCACTCGCCGCCGGTGTCTTGATTGGCACCATTTACGGTGTGCTGAACGTGCGCTCTCCGGCTCCGCCCCTTGTCGCCCTTTTGGGACTGCTGGGAATTCTGGTCGGCGAGCAACTCCCGCCCCTCCTGAAGCACACATTCAGTGCACAGGGGTCGGTCGCAACGTGGACGCATCAACACCTCAAGCCGCACGTTTTCGGTGAACTCCCCTGTGGCCGGTCAGAGAAGGTGGGTAACCCACTCAAAACTGAGGCATCACCATGAACACGACTGCAAACGCGGACATTGTCCTCCTCAACGGTCGCATCACCACGTTGGACCGGAGCAATCCCGAAGCCCAGGCGATCGCCGTGCGCGACGGCCGCTTTGTCGCCGTAGGCACACCGGGTGAGGCCATGGCGCTGGCTGGACCGCAGACGAAGCGAGTCGACTTGAAGGGTCGTCGCGTCATCCCCGGATTGATTGATAGCCACTCCCATCTGATCCGCGGCGGCCTCAGCTACAACATGGAGCTTCGATGGGACGGAGTGCGTTCACTCGCAGACGCAATGGCGATGCTGAAGGCACAAGTCGCCAGAACGCCGGCCCCGCAATGGGTGCGCGTCGTGGGCGGTTTTACGGAGCACCAATTCGCGGAAAAGCGCCTGCCGACGCTCGAGGAGATCAATGCGATCGCCCCGGATACGCCGGTGTTCATCCTGCATCTCTACGATCGCGCGTTGCTGAACCGCGCCGCGCTGCGGGCGGTCGGCTTCACGAAGGACACTCCCGAGCCCAAGGGTGCAATTATCGTGCGCGACAAACAAGGCAATCCCACCGGCCTTCTGGTTGCTCAGCCGGTCGCGGTCATCCTGTATCAGACGCTCGGCAAGCTGCCGAAGCTCCCGCCGGAATACCAGAAGAACTCAACCCAGCATTTCATGAGGGAAGTGAATCGGTTGGGAATCACCGGGATCATTGACGCGGGGGGCGGCGCTCAGTCCTACCCACAGGACTACCAGATCATTGAGGCACTTCATCGTGAGGGCAAACTCACCCTCCGCATTGCGTACAACCTCTTCACACAGAGCCCGCAGAAGGAACTCGCGGACTTCTCGGCATGGACCAAGTCGCTGACGCCTGGACAGGGGGACAGCTTCTACCGGCACAACGGCGCTGGCGAGATGCTGGTGTACGCCGCTGCGGATTACGAGGACTTTCCCGTGGCGCGCCCCGAGCTGCCTCCCAACATGGAAGGGGACATGGAGGCCGTCATCCGGGTGCTGGCGGAGCATCGCTGGCCGTGGCGACTGCACGCCACCTACGACGAGACGATCACGCGTGCCCTCGATGTATTCGAGAAGGTGAATCGGGACATTCCGTTTAACGGTCTGCACTGGTTCATCGATCATGCCGAAACGATCGGTGATCGAAACATCGAGCGCATCGCGCGGCTCGGTGGCGGCATCGCGATTCAGCACCGGCTCGCGTATCAGGGCGAGTATTTCGTGGAGCGCTATGGCGCCAAGGCGGCTGAGCGCTCGCCGCCGATCCGTCGCATGCTTGAGATGGGCGTGCCCGTCGGTGCGGGGACGGATGCGACCCGCGTTGCCTCCTACAACCCCTGGGTGGCGCTCTCATGGCTCGTGACCGGCAAGACCCTGGGTGGCCTCACGCTCTACCCGGCCGCCAACCGCCTGGATCGGGAAACGGCCCTGCACCTCTGGACCGACGCCAACACCTGGTTTTCGAACGAGACTGGCAAGAAGGGGCAGATCAAGGTTGGGCAGCTGGCTGATGCTGCCGTGCTCTCGAAGGATTACTTCGGCGTTCCCGAGGGGGAGATCATCGGCATTACTTCGGTACTTACCCTGCTAGGCGGGACGCCGGTCTACGGGTATGGCGACTACCAGGACCTCGCGCCCTACTTGCCACCCCCGATGCCGGATTGGTCGCCGGTTGGAAGCTTCGGCGGCTACCAGTCCGCTTCGGTTGTACAGCGGACTCCTATTGCCTGCGCCGTTCACGCTCACGGGCACCGGCCTCACGCTCTTGGGCTAAGCGAGCACCTCCCGGCCTTCTGGAATGGTCTCGGCTGTTCCTGCTGGGTGTTTTGATGCGCGCGCCCGCCGCCATTCGGACTGTACTTGCCACAAACGCGACGGCGGTGCTGGGCCGTGTCGCGCTGACGGCAGCGTACTGGTGGAGCGGGGTATCGAAGCTGGCGCATTTCGGTGATGCCATCGCTGAGGTGCACCACTTCGGCCTCGAACCGGCAACGTTTATCGCGGCTCTGACGATACTCGTGCAGATCGGGGGCTCGGTGCTCGTGATTGCGGGTCGGGCAGTCTGGCTCGGGGCAGGAGCCCTGGCGGTGTTCACGCTGCTGGCGACTATGATCGCCCACACGTTCTGGTCTGTTCCCGCCGCGGACCGGGCTTTGGTGTTGAACACCTTTCTCGAACATATCGGCCTGATCGGCGGCTTCGTGCTGACGGCAATCCTGATGACTCCACCCCAGGCGGAGAGGAGTACACGCACATGACTGTCGCCCCATCGCCCACCCGATCTGCGTCGGTTCACCTCCCGGTGTCGCTGGCGTTTAGTGCCGGATTCGTGGACACGCTTGGCTTTATCGCGTTGTTCGGCTTCTTTACGGCGCACGTGACCGGCAACTTCGTACTTCTCGGAGCTGCGCTGGTGCAGCCTCATCATGGGGTCATCGCCAAGCTGCTCGCCCTTCCGGTGTTCATTGCGAGTGTCGCCGCGACGCGCATCTACGAGCGTTCGCTGATTCGGCGCAAGCTCAATGTAGCGCCGCGACTGCTGACTGCTGAATTTCTCTGTCTGTTGGCATTCACGGCGCTTGGCCTTCTCGCGACGCCGCTCACAGACGCTGACGCGCTGATCGCGACCGTGGTCGCCCTGAGCGGGGTGGTGGCAATGAGCATCCAGAACGCGATGTCACGGACGGTTTTTACCACGCTGTCGCCGACCACGGTCATGACGGGCAACGTGACCCAACTGGTCATCGACGGCGTGGATCTCGTGGCGGGTGTCCATGACGAAGCGGCTCAAGCGATTCGGTCGCGCATGGGTCGCTTCTGGCCGCCAGTGGTTGCCTTCGCGGCGGGTGCTGCAGCGGGCGCCGCCGGCTTCGCGATCGCAGGGTTTGCAGCGCTCGCACTGCCCACCGTCCTCGTGTTTGTCCTGGCGGTTCAGGCAGGGCGGTGATAGACACCGTGAACAGAACGCTTCCTACCTCGCTGTTGGCGACGCTGCTCGCTGCCGCTGCCAGTGCCGCGGATACACCTGCGCCGTTCCAGCTTGTGAGATCCGACGAGAACTACAATCCTCACCCCTTGTCGGGCACCTACGTCCCGCCGCCCGAGCCGTGGAAATACCTGCCGGTATCGGCAAGCGGCGAGTCGTATTTTTCATTCGGCGGCGAGCTTCGCGAACGATATGACGTCTTTGATGCGCCGCGCTTTGGAATCGCCACTCGCTCGGATTCTTACGATCTGCAGCGCCTGCTACTCCATGGCGATTTTCATATGGGACAGCGATTTCGGATCTACGCCGAGATCGGCAAGCATGACGTGTTCAACAAAAGCACGGCCGTGTTACCGGTCGACCAGAGCCCGACCAACATACAAAACCTGTTCATCGATGTGATTCCGGAAAGCTCCGAACATTGGCGGGTCCGAGTCGGGCGGCAGGAATTGGTGCTCAATCCAACGCAGCGGTTTATCGGCGCACGGGAGGGACCCAATTTACGACAGAGTTACGATGGTGCGCGGCTCACTTGGAACGCCGGACACTGGAAAGTTGACGCCTTCAGCTTACGGCCCGTGATCGTGGTCAAGGCTGACGCATTTGATAATCGCGGCGATTCCAGCACCCTATTTTCTGGGGTCTACGTGTCGCATACGCTCGGCAAGCCGCAGAATGTGATCGAGCTCTATTGGTTGGCGTACAACCACTGGAATGCCCGTTACGGCGCCACAGTGGCATCCGAGCGGCGGCGCACTATCGGAACGCGAGTCGCCCTGCGGAACGGAGGCTGGGATTTTGATACGGATCTTGCGTGGCAGTATGGAACGTTTGGGTCACGGGAGATCCGCGCCTGGGCCGTGGGATCGGATCTGGGGTTCACGCTTCCCGCGGTCTGGAAGCCGCGGGTGGGTCTGAGGTTCGACGGCGCCTCCGGCGGCTCAAGCGCGGATCCGAATTCGATCGACACATTTAACCCGCTGTTTCCGAAAGGACTCTACTTCGATGAGTCCATGTTGACGACCTACGCGAACTTGCTTTCGGTGCGTCCGAGCATTGCTATCGCGCCGCTGAGAGGGCTGACGCTCCAGGTGAGCGAAGCCTGGCGCTGGAAAGAGAGTGTGCAGGACGCACTGTACCTGATTCCGTTTGTCGCGATCGCGCAGACAGTGGGGCCGGCCGGTCGATATGTCGGACGCTGGACGGTCCTGGATGCAACCTTGCGGGCCAACCGCTGGATCACACTCCAAGGAGAGTATGTGCACGTCGCGAGCGGATCGGCAATTCAAGAGCCCGGGGGGAAGGATGTGGACTTCACGATGTTCATAGCCCAGTTGCGCTTTTAGCCCCGACGAACGACCCGCTCTGCACCTTCACTGTCGGCTACTACGGACGGCCTATCCGCTGTGGCAGCGCTTGAAGGGTGTGCCGTGCCGATCAAGGACGTCGGATGCGCAACCGGAGGCGTATATCGGAGGCGCCGACAAGTTGTTCGACGCCAATGGCAAGCTGGTCAACGGCACGCGCAAGTTCCTGGAGGATTTCTTGCGGGCGTATGCCGCAGGGGTCGCGGCAAGCGGCAATTCATGACGTGGTGATCTTCATGAATAATCCGACCTCGATTGGCCTTTGCGGCCTGTACATTAGAGCCACCATGGCCGTGCGCTTGATGACGTCGGACGCGGGCCTCTTCGTGTGAGTCGCGCGGCAGGACGCGCTGGAGCCATTCGCCAGCCGCGGCGCGATCGCCCAGAACTCGCGGCTCTCTTTGTAAACAGCCGGGAGATCCTCTCCGCCGTTCGGCCGAAGCAGCATGTGAGCCAGGCGGTCGCCTCCGGGGTTGCCGGCGGATTTCACCAGTGGATCTATGCAGAAAACCCGCCCGCAGCTTCCGTTGCTGGTCTGGACGGACATACCGGGCAGGTTCGCCCATTGCGTGTTGGCAGTACCGCTCGCCTGTCAGCGGCCGGAAAGTCGCACACTGCAAGCATCCGGGACGACGGATACATCCCTGCGGTCAGGATTTTTCGCACTGCCTGGTCACACGCCTGGCCCGCTCGATCGGCACGTCCGGATAGATCCCAAGGGCGAGCGCCTACTGTTTGCCGGCAAAGCGACAGTTGTACCGCCAATATCGACCGCCTGTCGGCACGACAATCAGGTACAAGCCACCATCTTCTGCGCTCTTTCGGGTCCTGCGCGCAGGCCGGATTCCAGAGTGTGGCTGAAGGGTGAGTGAGACACCCTGAGAATCTAAAAGCCTTCAAAATCAGGCATTTTCTACGGTATTTGACTTACTGAGGCGGCTTGAACCAGTAAGTTGGCGGAGAGAGAGGGATTCGAACCCTCGAAGGGCTTTTGACCCTTACACCCTTAGCAGGGGTGCGCCTTCGACCACTCGGCCATCTCTCCGCTTATGCCTGAAAGCGAAAGGGAATCAACGGCTTAAGTTGATCGAAGACGCCCTCTGCCGGCAGGGGCGCCATGATACTGAGGGGCCAGGGTCAGGTAAAGGCGCGCTCGCCTAGTGTCCGGCCGCCTCGCTCCGCGCGGCGCTCGCTTCCCGCTCCAGGCGCTCGGCAAGTTCCTCGCGATGCACCGTGACGCTCTTCGGGGCTTCGATCCCGAGCCGCACCTGATCGCCCTTGACGCGCAGCACTGTGACCGAGACTTCGTCACCGATCTTCAGGCTTTCGCCGACTCGCCGGGTGAGAATGAGCATGGCTATTACCTCTGAACCCACGCTACTCGCTGTGCGTGACACAATTGTCACGGTTGTAGCCGCGCACGCACCTGGGGCAGGACGCTGGCCAGCGCCGCATCGAGCCCGGCCGGATTGTTGCCCCCCGCCTGCGCGAAGTCAGGCCGGCCGCCGCCCTTGCCGCCGACCTGCGCCGCCACAGCGCCAACCAGCTCGCCGGCCTTGATGGCCCCGACGCGATCGGGCGTGACGCCCGCGACCAGCACCACCTTGGTGGGTGATTCCACCGCCGCCAGCACGATGATCGCCGAGCCCAGGCGGCTCTTGAGCTGATCGACCGCACTGCGCAACGACCCGCCATCGGCCCCATCGACGCGGGCGGCGATGACCTTGGTACCGAGCACATCGATGGCACCGGAAGCCAGGTCCCCGCCCTGCCCGGAGGCGAGCTTGTCCTTGAGCCCGCGGATCTCGCGCTCCTGGGCGCGCAGGCGCTCGAGCGTCTCGCGCAGCTTCTCGCCGAGCTCATCGCGCGAGCCGCGCAGGAGCGAGCCGAGTTCTCGCAAGACCTCCTCGTTGCGGGCGATCGCATCCAGCGCGCCCTGGCCGGTGAGGGCCTCGATGCGCCGGATCCCGGCGGCGACGCCGGACTCACTGACGATGTGGAATAACCCAATGTCGCCCGCGCGGCTGACGTGCGTGCCCCCGCACAGCTCGGTGGAGAAATCACCGAAGGCCAGCACGCGCACCTCGCGCTCGTACTTCTCGCCGAACAGGGCCATCGCGCCGGCCGCGACGGCCTGCTCGTAGTCCATCACCCGGGTGCGCGCCTCGAGGTTGGCGCGGATCTGATCGTTCACCAGCCGCTCGATCTTTCCCATCTCCTCGGCACTCAGCGGCTGGGAGTGGGAGAAGTCAAAGCGCAGCCGGTCGGGCGCCACCAGCGACCCCTTCTGCGTGACGTGCGTGCCCAGCACCTGGCGGAGCGCGGCGTGCAGCAGGTGCGTGGCGGAGTGATTGAGCCGGATCGCCGCGCGCCGCGCCTCATCGACGTGCGCCGTCACGGCATCGCCCAGCTTGAGCGCCGCGCCCTGGAGCGCGCCGATATGAACGATCGCGCGGCCCACTTTCTGGGTGTCCGAGACCGCAAAGGAGGCGCCGCCGGGTTTGCCGCCCGCCTTTTTCGTGGTGATCAGGCCGGTATCGCCGACCTGGCCGCCGGCCTCGGCGTAAAACGGCGTGCGCTCCAGCACCACCTCGCCGCTCTCGCCGGGCTGCAGGCTCTCGACCCGCGCCCCCGCGCGCCGCAGCGCCACGATCCGGCTGTCCGCAGCGAGCCGGTCGTAGCCCAGAAATTCGGTGCGCGCATCGATCGCCTCGCCAGCGCGCAGATCGACGCCAAAGCGGCTCGCCGCTCGCGCGCGTTCCCGCTGCAGCTCCATCTCGCCTTCGTACCCCGCCATGTCGACTGTGAGTCCCCGCTCGCGGGCGATGTCCGCCGTGAGGTCGGGCGGGAAGCCATAGGTGTCGTGCAATTTGAACACAACGTCACCGGCAATCTGCTGCCCGCCGGGCAATTTGGATTGTTCGGCCAGCCTCTCTTCCAGGAGGGCCATCCCTTTGGCCAGAGTGACTGAAAATTGTTCTTCCTCGGCCTTCAGCACCCGCGCGATCGGCCCGGCGCGCTCGAGCAGCTCCGGATAGGCCTCGCCCATCACCCGCGCCAGCACCGGCACCAGCTTGTAAAAGAAGACCTGGGACTGGCCCAGTTTGTAGCCGTGGCGGACGGCGCGGCGCAGAATCCGGCGCAGCACGTAGCCGCGACCCTCGTTGGAAGGCACGACGCCGTCGCTGACCAGAAACCCGCAGGCGCGGATGTGATCGGCGATCACGCGCAGCGACGGCGAGGACAAATCGCTGGTGCCGGTCGCCTCGGCGGCGGCCCGGATCAGGTCGCGGAACAGGTCGATGTCGTAGTTCGAATGGACCCCCTGCAGCACCGCGGCGAGGCGCTCGAGCCCGGCGCCGGTGTCGACCGAGGGTTTCGGGAGCGGCGCGAGTGTGCCGTCCGGCGCGCGATCGAACTGCGTGAAGACGAGATTCCAGATCTCGACGTAGCGATCTCCTTCTTCCTCGGCCGAGCCGGGCGGACCGCCGGCGATCCCTGGGCCATGGTCGTAGAAGATCTCCGAGCACGGCCCGCAGGGCCCGGTGTCGCCCATGGCCCAGAAATTCGATTCCTCGCCCATGCGCGTCACGCGCTCAGGGGCCACCCCCGCCGCCTTCACCCACAGCTCGGCGGCTTCATCGTCATCGCGGTACACCGTGATGTAGAGCCGCTTCGGATCCAGCCCGAACTGCTTCGTCACCAGTTCCCAGGCAAACAGGATCGCCTCGCGCTTGAAATAATCGCCGAAGGAAAAATTGCCCAGCATCTCGAAGAAGGTGTGGTGGCGCGCGGTGTAGCCGACGTTCTCCAGGTCATTGTGCTTGCCGCCCGCCCGCACGCAGCGCTGGCTGCTCACCGCCCGCCGGTAGTCACGCTGCTCCTTGCCGAGGAACAGGTCCTTGAACGGCACCATGCCCGCATTGGTGAACAGCAGCGTCGGGTCGTTCCCGGGCACCAGCGAGGCGGAGGGAACGATGACGTGGCCGCGCTCGCGGAAGAATTCGAGGAACGCGCGCCGCACGTCGGCCGCGCTCATGAAGGGCGGAGTCTTGGCTGTCATGAATCCGGATCGAAATCGGGCCCGAGGGCAGAGCGGATATGATCGTTGGTAAAGCCGCGGTATTGCAAAAATCTCGCCTGCCGCCCTTTCTCGGCCCAGCTGGCCGGGGCCTTCGCGCCAAAGCGCCGGCGGCGCACCTGGCGGGCGATCCCGGCCCAGTCGCTGCCCGCCAGCGCGGCCTCGATCAGCGCGGCGGCGACGCCGGCCTGGCCCAGATCGCGCCGGATGCGCACCGGACCCTGCCCGCGCGCGCTGTGATAGGCGACGAAGTGCCCGGCGTAGCGCTCGTCATCGAGCAGCCCGCGCGCGCTCAGCTCCACAATCAGGGCCTCAATCACGGGGGCGGCCAGGCCGCGTTCGACCAGCTTGCCAGCCAGCTCACCGCTCCCATAGTCGCGGCGCGCCAGCAGCCCCACGGCCACCCGTTCGGCGGCGGCGGCGTCCGACAGTTCCGCGGCGGGCAGGCGCTTAGGCGCTCTTTTCCTCAGGCTCGGCACGCAGCTTGACGGGCAGGAGTTTGACGCGGATCTGCGTCTCGATATCGTTGGCGATGTCCTTGTGCGACTGCAGGAACACGCGCGCGTTGTCCTTGCCCTGGCCGATGCGCTCGCCCTTGTAGCTGTACCAGGACCCCGATTTCTCGATGATGCCGTGCGTCGAGCCCAGCTCGATCAGCTCCCCTTCGTGCGAGATGCCCTGCCCGTACATGATCTCGAATTCGGTCTCGCGGAAGGGCGGCGCGACCTTGTTCTTGACCACCTTGACGCGCGTCTGGTTGCCCACGACCTCCTCGCCGTTCTTGATCGCACCGATGCGCCGGATGTCCAGGCGCACCGAGGCGTAGAACTTGAGCGCATTGCCGCCGGTGGTGGTCTCCGGGCTCCCGAACATGACGCCGATCTTCATGCGGATCTGGTTGATGAAGATGACGATGGCGTTGGAGCGCTTGATGTTGCCGGTGAGCTTGCGCAGCGCCTGGCTCATGAGCCGCGCGTGCAATCCCACCTGCAGATCGCCCATCTCCCCTTCGATCTCGGCGCGCGGCGTGAGGGCGGCGACCGAGTCGATCACCACCAGGTCCACGCCGCCCGAGCGCACCAGCATGTCGGTGATCTCCAGCGCCTGCTCGCCGGTGTCGGGCTGGGAGACCAGCAGTTCCTGGATGTTGACGCCGAGCTTCTCGGCGTAGGCCGGGTCGAGGGCGTGCTCGGCATCGACGAAGGCGGCCGTGCCGCCGCGCTTCTGCACCTCGGCCACGAAGGCGAGCGTGAGGGTGGTCTTGCCCGAGGACTCCGGTCCGTAGATCTCGACCACGCGCCCGCGCGGCAGCCCGCCGCAGCCCAGCGCGATGTCCAGGCCGAGGGAGCCCGAGGGCACGGCGTCGATGTCCCAGATCGCCGGGGCGTCGCCCAGGCGCATGACCGACCCCTTGCCAAACTGCTTCTCGATCTGGCCCAGTGCGGCGGCAAGCGCCTTCTTGCGGTTGTCTTCCATGCCGTGGAAATTCCTCTGTGGGGGTACTGGGAATTATCCCATAACGGGTGCGCGGCGCGCGCGGTAAATCTTGCCGCTAGCACCCGAAACGCGCGCCGACGGCTCAGCGTCCGGGCTTGCCCGGGGGCGGCGGCGGTGCCGCCAGCTCGCCCAACGCGGCGGCGGTGATCAATCGCAGCGCTTTCTCCACCGCCGCACGCCGCACCGCGCCGCGATCGCCGGAGTACTGTCCCTGCGAGACCGCCACCCGCTCGCCGCGGCGTAGCACGGCGATGTACACCAGCCCGACCGGCTTCTTGCGCGTACCGCCATCGGGACCCGCGACGCCGCTGACCGCCACCGCGAGGTCCGCTCCGCTCTCGCGCAAGGCACCGGCGGCCATCTGCTCGACGACCGCCGCGCTCACGGCCCCATGCCGCGCCAGGACCCGCGGGTCCACGCCCAGGTCCTGGACCTTGGCCTCGTTGGAATAGGTGACGTACCCGCGCTCGAACCAGCTCGAAGAGCCCGGCACGTCGGTCAGGGTCCCGGCCAGGTAGCCCCCGGTGCAGGACTCGGCGGTACTCACCTTCAACCCGGCGGCCAGCAATGCGCGGCCTGCCTGCTCGCTCAACCTGATCATCGGTCTCCTCCCGGCAGGGCCCATGCCCGAAGCAGAAACTATACGCCCGGGCGCCCGCCGCACTGCAACATGAGCGGACTTTGATGGCGCCCTGTGTATGATTCGCGGCCCATGTCCAGCAGCCCCGCCCCCGTGTTCGGCGCCCACACCCCCGTGATGCAGCAATACCTGCGCATCAAGGCGCAGCACCCGGACATCCTGCTGTTCTACCGGATGGGGGACTTCTACGAGCTCTTCTACGACGACGCCCGCCGCGCCGCGGCCCTGCTCGGCATCGCGCTGACCACCCGGGGGCAATCGGCCGGCGAGCCCATACCGATGGCGGGCGTGCCCGTCCACAGCGCCGAGTCCTACCTGGCGCGCCTGGTGCGCCGCGGCGAGTCGGTCGCCATCTGCGAGCAGATGGGCGATCCGGCCAAGTCCAAGGGCCCGGTCGAACGCCAGGTGGTGCGGGTCATCACTCCTGGCACCGTCACCGAAGAGGCCCTGCTCGAACAGGGCCGCTCCACCCTGCTGGCCGCCCTGCTGCGCGAAGGCGAAGGCTTCGGCCTGGCCTGGCTGGAGCTGAGCTCCGGGCGCTTCACGATCCTCGAATCGCGCGGACCGGCCACCCTCGCCGCCGAACTGGAGCGCCTGCGCCCCGCCGAGCTGCTGCTGCGCGAGGACCAGGCGGGTGCGGCGCCGGCCCTCCCCGACTCGACCGTGCGGCGCGAGCGCGCCGCCTGGCATTTCGAGCTCGCGACCGCCTCCCGCATCCTCACCGATCAGCTCGGCACGCTCGACCTGCGCGGCTTCGGTGCCGATGAGATGCCGCTGGCCATCGGCGCCGCGGGGGCCCTGCTGCAGTATGTGCGCGACACCCAGCGCACCGCCCTGCCGCACATCCGCGCCCTGCAGGTCGAGGAGCTGACCGACGCGCTGGCGATGGACGCCGCCACGCGCCGCAACCTGGAGCTCGATTCCAGCCTCAGCAGCAATGCGGAGGCGACCTTGCTCGCCGTGCTCGACACCACCGCCACGGGCATGGGCGCGCGCGCCCTGCGGCGCTGGCTCGGCCGCCCGATCACCCATCGCCTGACCCTGCGCCAGCGCTATCAGGCCGTGGGGGCGCTGGGCGCCGCGCACGCCCACGCGCCGCTCCATGCCCGCCTGCGAGCGGTGGGCGATCTGGAACGCATCCTGGCGCGCATCGCGCTGCGCAGCGCCCGGCCGCGCGACCTGGTGCAGCTGCGCGCCGCGCTGGCGGAACTGCCCGCCCTCCGCGCCCTGCTGGCGGGCATCGATGCGCCCCTGCTCGGCGCCATCCACGCCCAGAGTGCCGATCATGCCAGCGAGCGCGCGCTGCTGGTGGCAGCCATCGGGGCGGAGCCGTCCGTGGCGGTACGCGATGGCGGGGTGATCGCGCCCGGCTACGACGCCGAACTGGACCAGCTGCGCCGCATTTCGACCCACACCGACGATTTCCTGCTCGAGCTCGAGCAGCGCGAGAAGGCGCGCACCGGGCTGTCCGGCCTGAAGCTCGGCTTCAATCGCGTGCAGGGCTTCTTCATCGAGATTCCCCGCGCCCAGGCCGAGCGGGTGCCCGCCGATTACCTGCGCCGCCAGACGGTGAAGTCCGCCGAGCGTTTCATCACCCCGGAGCTCAAGGGCTTCGAGGACCAGGTGCTCGGCGCGCGCGAGCGCGCCCTCGCGCGCGAGAAGCAGCTCTACGAGGAGCTGCTCACCCGCCTGATCGGCACCCTGGGCGAGCTGCAGGCCACGGCCATGGCGCTCGCCGAGCTCGACGCGCTGGCCGCGCTGGCCGAGCGCGCTGTGACGCTGAACTGGTGCGCACCGGAGCTGGTCGATGAGCCCCTGTTGCAGCTCGAGGCCGCGCGCCATCCGGTGGTCGAGCGCTACAGCGCCACGCCCTTCGTGCCCAACGACCTGGATCTGCACGCGCGGCAGCGCATGCTGGTGATCACCGGCCCGAACATGGGCGGCAAGTCCACTTACATGCGTCAGGTCGCGCTGATCGCAATCCTCGCCCACATCGGCAGTTACGTCCCCGCCCGCCGCGCGCGCCTGGGGCCGCTCGATCGGATCTACACCCGTATCGGCGCCGGCGATGACCTGGCCGGCGGGCGTTCGACCTTCATGGTGGAGATGACCGAAACCGCCAACATCCTCCACAACGCCACGGCGCGGAGCCTGGTGCTCATGGACGAGATCGGCCGCGGCACCAGCACTTTCGACGGCCTGTCACTCGCCTGGGCGGTGGCCCGGCAGCTCGCTACGGAAGTGCGTGCCTTCACGCTGTTCGCCACGCACTACTTTGAACTCACCGCTCTCGCCCTCGAGCTCGACAGCTGCGCCAACGTGCACCTGGACGCCACGGAGCATGGCGACTCGCTGGTGTTCCTGCACGCGGTGCGCCCCGGACCGGCCAATCGCAGCTACGGTCTCGCGGTCGCGCAGCTCGCGGGCGTGCCGCGCGAGGTCATCGTCCAGGCGCGCGCCTATCTGGCCCAGCTCGAGAGCACCCGCGACGGCGGCGCCCAGCACGCCCCGCACGCGCCGGCCAACGGCCAGGGCGAGCTCCCACTCCATCTCATGCCGGCGCCCACGCCCGTCGTGCCGCCGCCCTCCGCGGTGGAACGGCGCCTGGCCGAAATCAATCCGGATGAGCTCAGCCCGCGCGGCGCGCTGGAGCTGCTCTACGAGCTCAGGCGCCTGCGCAAGAGCTGACGGCACAGGGACCGCACGGCCGGTTCCGCACCGCCGGGTTCCACGCAGCCAGTTCCCCGCAATCGGTTCCACGCTGCCGGTTCGGTCACCACACCTCTGCTGCGCCCTCCGCCTCCTAGGGCCCGCGGGAACCGAGATAGCGTCCGAACAGCCGTTCGGGCACATAAAGGAGAAAGGCCCCGCCCGCGACGAGGGCCACCGAAATGCTCGACCAGCCGCGTGCACCGAGCGGCAGGATCCCCAGCCCGTATAACAGTGAGATCAGGGCGAGCACCAGGAAGTACGGCCCGGTGAGGTAGCAATGCAGTCGCCGGCAGCGCCGGGCATTGAGCAGGCACGCCGCCCCCATCCAGCCCAGCAGTACCGGCCACGCGATCAGCTGAAATCGCCCGCCGAGCCGCGCGCTGAGCAGCAACACGGCCAGAGGCAGCCCCCAGATCACTAGAGACCTGCTGCCACGCGTCCAGTCGCCTGGGTTGACCGTATTCATCTGATTCTGCAACGACCCGTGTCCTGGACTCACTGCAGCGGCTGGGGCAGCTCCGTGTCAGCTCGCCGGCGCCCGGCAACAGCCCTGCTCGGTCTGCATCGGGGGACACACGACCGTGCCGTAGGAGCAAAAGACGCAGCAATGACCCGCCTTGGGCCGCAGCAGCGTATGGCAGCCCCTGCACTCGTAGTAGTACTGGCAGGCATCCGTCGGCATGGTCTCACGCTGCGCGTGCCCGCAGGCAGGACAGGTGATCGTTGACTCGAGCACAATCGGACTCACACGATCTCCGCCGCTCAGGGACCGAAGCGGCCGTTGTCGAAGAACTGCCCGACTTCATGCGCGACGCGCGCCGACAGCAGCATGCCGGTGTGACTCACGGGCAGCACCACGTTGGCCGTGGCACCGGGCAGCGCGGTCTCGGAGACCGCCACCGTGCCGTCGTTCGGCTCGTGGAAGTCGACCATCAGGCGCCCGAGGCTCAGGGGGTTGTTGCCGGCGATGATGCCGAGCTGGCGCTCATGCGACCAGTTGCGCTGGTGCGCGTACAGCAGTTCCTCCGCCGCGGCCGGGCCGAGCAGCGTACGGCCGAAGCGAAAGCGCGTCACGGCATTGGCAGCGCGGCTTGCCAGGCAGGGCGTGCCCATGAAGACCACCCGACCGGGCGGCTGCCGCGGGTGGCGCTCCAGGCAACGCAGGATGGCGAGGCCGCCGAGGCTGTGGCCGAGCAGATGCACCTGCGGCGCGCCCAGCGTGCCGATGAACTCGTTCAGCGCGTCGGCGATCTCGCCCATGGTCAGCAGCGTCGAGGCGTAGCTCAACGCGTGCCAGTCGTAGCCGCGCTCCTTTTCCAGCCGGCGCCGCAACAGGAATGCCTCGTGCCCGGAAAGCCACAGACCGTGCACGTAGACGACGGCGCTCATCAGCTTCCGGACACGCTTTTCACCGCGGCAAGGTGCTTCACGCCGGCGGCGGCTGGCGCAGTCGGATATGCAGCTCGCGCAGCTGCTGCTCGCTGACTTCAGTGGGTGCCTCGGTGAGCGGGCAGGCCGCCGTCTGGGTCTTCGGGAAGGCGATGACCTCGCGGATGCTGTCCGCGCCGGCCATCAGCATGGCCAGCCGGTCCAGCCCGAAGGCGATGCCGCCGTGGGGCGGCGCGCCGTAGCGCAGGGCGTCGAGCAGGAATCCGAACTTGAGCCGCGCCTCCTCGGCCCCGATCCCGAGCAGCTCGAACACCGCGGACTGCAGTTCCTGGCGGAAGATACGCACCGAGCCGCCGCCGACTTCCGAGCCGTTGAGCACCAGGTCGTAGGCCTGCGCGAGCGCCGCGCCGGGGTTGGCCCTGAGCGCCGCGGCGTCGGCCACCTGGGGCGCGGTGAAGGGATGGTGCATGGCGACCCAGCGCTTCGCGTCCTCGTCGTAGCCAAACATCGGAAAATCCACCACCCACAGCGGACGCCAGCCGGGGGCCACGAGCTGCAGGTCCTGGCCGACTTTCAGGCGCAGTGCGCCGAGCGCGTCATTGACCACCTTGGCGCGATCGGCGCCAAAGAACACCAGGTCACCATCCACCGCGCCGGTGCGCTCAAGGATTCCGGCCACGGCCCGATCATCGAGGAATTTCACGATCGGGGACTGCAGGCCCTCCCGTCCGCGGGCGCGTTCATTGACCTTCACGTAGGCCAGGCCCCGCGCGCCGTAACGCGCGACGTAGGCGGTGTACTCATCGATCTGCGAGCGCGGCATGGCGCCGCCCGCCGGCACGCGCAGGGCGGCGACGCGGCCCTTGGGGTCATTCGCCGGCCCCGCGAAGACCTTGAAATCACAGCCCGCGACCAGATCGGCGACATCGACGAGCTCGAGCGGGATGCGCAGGTCCGGTTTGTCCGAGCCGTAGCGGCGCATCGCCTCCGCGTAACTCAGGCGCGGGAACGGATCAGGCAGTTCCTGCTGCAGCACCTCGCGGAACAGCTGGCGCACCAGCTCGGTCATCAGCGTGATGATCTGCTCCTGCGAGAGGAAGCTGGTCTCGATGTCCAGCTGCGTGAAGTCGGGCTGGCGGTCGGCCCGCAGGTCCTCGTCGCGAAAGCAGCGCACGATCTGGTAGTAGCGATCGAAGCCGCTGATCATCAGCAGCTGCTTGAAGATCTGCGGCGATTGCGGCAGGGCGAAGAACTTGCCCGGATGGGTGCGGCTGGGCACGAGGTAATCGCGCGCGCCCTCGGGCGTCGCCTTGGTCAGCATCGGCGTCTCGATGTCCACGAAGCCATGGGCGTCGAGGAAGCCGCGCATGGCGCGCGTAAGCGCGTGCCGCTGGCGCAGCCGCTGGCTCATGAGCTCGCGGCGCAGGTCGATGTAGCGGTAACGGAGCCGTACCTCCTCGCTCACCTGCTCATCGAGCTGGAAGGGCAGCGGGTCGGAGCGATTGAGGATCTCCACTTCACTGGCGACGATCTCGACCTTGCCGCTCGCGAGGCTGGGGTTCAGCGTGCCCGCCGGCCGCTCGCGCACCGTGCCGGTCACGCGCAGCACGAATTCATTGCGCAATTTCTCCGCATCGGCAAACACCGCCGGCGCGTCCGGATGGCAGACGACCTGCACCAGCCCTTCGCAGTCGCGCAGATCGACAAAGATCACGCCGCCATGGTCACGCCGCCGGTGCACCCAGCCGGCCACCGACACCTGCTGGCCGACCAGCGTCTCGTTCACTTTTCCGCAGTAGTGTGTGCGCATCATCCGGAATTCGCAGGGGAAGCGCGCGATGTTAAGGGCTCGAGCCAAGAGCACGCAACCACGGGACGGCCCCGGTCCGCTTCAGCCCGCCAGCGCGCCCAGCGCAAGGCCTCGCGATTGGCATCGCTGGCGCTCTGCGTCAGCTGCCAGCAGGGCAGCCCGAAGCGCGCGGCGAGTGCAGCGCCGAGCGCGGCGACCCGCTCGCCCGGGAGCATTGCCGTGAGTCCCGCGGGCCCCTGCGCAGCGAGCGCACGAACAGCGGGAAAGGCAGCGCCCAGTCCCGCATCCACTGAAAGGGCACGCCGCCCTGTCAGTGGCGGCGGCTGAGTTGGGCGAGCTGGGCGGACGCCGGATGCGAGTGCTGGTAGGAACTCAGCTCCCGCGCAGTCAGCGCCGCGATGGCCTGCGCTGCAAACACCCCGGCGCTCAGTCCCGCGGGCCGGGCGACACAGCGCTCGCGGCCGGATGGGCTGCCGTGCTGTTGTGGTTCGCGGCGCTGTTGTGGGCCGCGGCGCTCGGACCGACCACGCCCAGCGTCACGATCATCTTCATGGCGTTGTCGACGCTCATGTCGAGCTCGATGCACTTGGCACGCGGCACGAAGATGATGAATCCCGAGGTGGGATTCGGCGTCGTCGGGATGAACACGCACACCTGCGGCTCGCCCAGGCGCTCGCTGATCTCGTCCAGATGGTCGGTGGTCTGGAATCCCATGCTCCACAGGCCGGCGCGCGGATACTCCACCAGCAGGACCTTCTTGAAGGACCCGCCCGCCTTGGAAAACACGGTCTCGGAGAAGCTCTTGACGCCGCTGTACAGCGCCCGCACGAAGGGTATGCGCTCGAGCAGGTCCTCCCCGATCGTCACCAGCGCGCGGCCGATGAAGTTCGTGACCAGCAGACCCGTCAGCAGCACCATCAGGATGCCCAGCACCGCGCCCAGTCCGGGCACGTGCAGGCCAAAGAGCGCATCGGGGCGCAGCGAGCGCGGCAGCACCAGCAGGGTCCGATCCATCAGATCCAGGATGAAGCGCACGACCAGCACCGTGACCAGCACCGGCACCCAGATCAGCAGGCCGTTGATGAAATAGCGGCGCAGCGCGCGCCCGAAGCGCGCCTGGAACACCTGCCGGGCGCGATTCACCGTCGCCGGCCCCTGCGTACGGCGCGCCGGGGCGCGCCCTGGGCCCTGCGCTTGGCCGCGGCCCGGGCCGGTGCCGGCGCCGGCTTCGCTCCCGCGCGCCGCGCGCCGCGTGATGTGGGAGTCGGCCTCGCCGCCGACTCTGACTTTGACGCTGGCGCTTGCGCCGGGGTCCGACCGGCGCTCTGGTCCGCCTTCGCGCCCGCGGCGTCTGCCTTGGCTTTCCCGGCGCCCGGTGTGCCGGCTTCCGCGGCCGTCTTGGCCTCCGGCTTGTCGCCGCCCTTCTCCTCCACGGCCGGTTTCGCCTCGTCGCGCTCCGCGCCGGCGAGGTTGCGCTGGTTGTCCTGCCCGGACTTGAAGTCGGTCTCGTACCAGCCGGAGCCCTTGAGCCTGAATACCGGCGCGGACATCAGCCGCTTGAATCCTTTCTTTCCGCAGGACGGGCACTTCGCCAGCGGCTTGTCGCTGATCTTCTGGAGCACCTCTGTGTAGTACTTGCAGGCAGGGCACTCGTATTCGTAGAACGGCATGGCTTCCCTCTCGCGCAATTATATCGGGGCAGCCCCCACGCACCAGCCCGCCAACCCCCGATCGTTGGCGCGCCGCCCGCTTCGATTCAACGTCCCGACTTCGCGAAGGTCAGCTCGCCCTTCGTGACGCCCACGCGGATCTTGTCGCCGGGCAGGAAGCTGCCGGCGAGGATGCGCTGGGCGAGCGGATTTTCGATCTGCTGCTGGATGGCGCGCTTCAGCGGCCGCGCGCCGTACACCGGATCGAAGCCCGCCTCGCCGAGCGTGTCGCGGGCGGCGTCGTCCAGCGTGAGTTCCATGTCGCGCTCGTGCAGCCGCCGGCGCAGCAGCCCGAGCTGGATATCGACGATGGCGCGGATCTGCTCGGTGCCCAGCGGGTGGAACACGACGATGTCGTCGATGCGGTTGATGAACTCGGGCTTGAAGTTCTGCTGCACGATTTCCATCACCGCGGTCTTCATGCGCTGGTAGTTGCCTTCGCCGGCGAGTTCATGAATGACGCTGGAGCCCAGATTCGAGGTCATGATGATGACGCTGTTGCGAAAATCCACCGTCCGACCCTGCCCGTCGGTGAGCCGCCCGTCGTCCATCACCTGCAGCAGGACGTTGAACACATCCGGGTGCGCCTTTTCGACTTCGTCGAGCAGGATCACCGCATAAGGGCGGCGGCGCACGGCCTCGGTCAGGTATCCGCCTTCCTCATAGCCGACATATCCGGGCGGTGCGCCGATCAGGCGCGCGACCGAATGCTTCTCCATGAACTCGGACATGTCGATGCGCACCATCGCCTCTTCGGAATCGAAGAGGAATTCGGCCAGCGCCTTGCACAGCTCGGTCTTGCCGACGCCGGTGGGTCCGAGGAACAGGAAGGAGCCGTTCGGCCGGCGCGGATCGGCCAGCCCGGCACGCGAGCGGCGAATCGCGTTGGAGACGATGCGCACGGCTTCTTCCTGGCCGACGACGCGCTTGGCCAGCGCCTCTTCCATGCGCAGCAGCTTTTCCTTCTCGCCCTCGAGCATCTTGGACACCGGGATGCCGGTCCACTTGGACACCACCTCGGCGATTTCCTCGTCCGTGACCTTGTTGCGCACCAGCTGCGTGTCCTTGCTCTCCGCAGCCTGCGCCGCGGCGAGGCGCTTCTCGAGCTCGGGGATGCGCCCGTACTGGAGCTCCGCGACCTTGCCCAGGTCACTGCGGCGGCGCGCGGCTTCCATCTCGAGCCGCACCTTCTCCAGCTCCTCCCTGACGGCCGCCGCGCCCTGCAGCATGGCCTTCTCGGATTTCCAGATCTCCTCCAGGTCGGCATATTCCTTTTCGAGGCCGCGCAGCGTCTCGCGCAGGGCCGCCAGGCGCTTCTTCGAGGCCTCGTCCTCTTCCTTCTTGAGGGCCTCCTGCTCGATCTTGAGCTGGATGATGCGCCGCTCGAGCCGATCGAGCGCCTCGGGCTTGGAATCGATCTCCATGCGGATGCGCGCGCCCGCCTCATCGATCAGGTCTATCGCCTTGTCGGGCAGCTGCCGGTCGGCGATGTAGCGGTGCGAGAGCATCGCCGCGGCCACGATGGCCGGGTCCGTAATATCGACGCCGTGGTGCACTTCATAGCGCTCCTGGAGCCCCCGCAGGATCGCGATGGTGTCCTCCACGCTGGGCTCGTTCACCATGACCTTCTGGAAGCGCCGCTCCAGCGCCGCATCCTTCTCCAGGTACTTGCGGTACTCATCGAGCGTGGTCGCCCCGACGCAGTGCAGCTCGCCGCGCGCCAGGGCCGGCTTGAGCATGTTGCCCGCGTCCAGGGAGCCCTCCGCCCTGCCGGCACCGACCACGGTGTGCAGCTCATCGATGAACAGGATCACGCGCCCCTCCTGTTTGGCCAGGTCGGAGAGCACGGCCTTGAGCCGCTCCTCGAATTCGCCGCGGAATTTTGCGCCGGCGATCAGCGCGCCCATGTCGAGCGCCAGGATGCGCTTGTTCTTCAGTCCCTCGGGCACCTCGCCGTTGATGATGCGCTGGGCGAGCCCCTCGACAATCGCGGTCTTGCCCACTCCGGGTTCGCCGATCAGCACCGGGTTGTTCTTGGTCCGCCGCTGCAGCACCTGGATGGTGCGGCGGATCTCGTCGTCCCGGCCGATGACCGGATCGAGTTTGCCGCTCGAGGCGCGCGCGGTCAGGTCGACCGTGTACTTCTCCAGCGCCTGGCGCTGCTCCTCGGCGCCCGCGTCCTTCACCTGTTCACCGCCGCGCAGTTCCTCGATGGCTTTCTCCACCGCCGCCTTGTGCAAGCGGCTGTCCTTGAAGATCTTCGCCAGCGTGCCACGATCCTCGAAGGCCGCGAGCACGAACAGCTCGCTGGAGATGAACTGATCGCCGCGCTGCTGCGCCAGCTTGTCGGTGATGTTGAGCAGCCGGTTCAGGTCATTGGAGACGTGCACTTCCCCCGGCACCCCCTCCACCTTCGGCAGCCGCTCGAGCGCCGCGCCCAGCGCTGAGCGCAGCGTGTTGAGGTCGGCACCCGCCTTCATCAGCAGCGGGCCGACGCCTCCGCCGGATGAGTCGAGCAGCGCCTGCATGACGTGGACCGGTTCGATGAACTGGTGATCGCGTCCGACGCACAGCGACTGCGCGTCGGCCAGGGCGGCCTGGAAACGGCTCGTCAGCTTATCCGTACGCATAGGATTACGGTCCCGGCAATTCCTGGAAGAGCTTCTGAAACTGGGGGCTGGTGGCCCAAATTCAAGGCCCTAGCCGAGCAGGGTCTCAGTCACGGCGATCACCGCGACACCCGCACCGATCAGCAGCACCTGCATGGCACTGCCCGACAGGTCCACACGCCGGTGCAGGCCCGGGATCAGGTCCGCCACCGCGACGTACAGGAGCGAGGCCGCGGCCACCGAGATCGCATAGGGCAGCACGTCGAGCGTGCCCCGGAGGGCCAGATACCCAGCCACGCCGCCGATGATCGAGGTCAGGCTGCTGGCGGCGTTGAACACCAGGGCGCGCACCGGGCGCATGCCGGCGTGCAGCAGGACCGCGAGATCGCCCAGCTCCTGCGGAATCTCATGCGCGGTGATCGCGATGGTGGTCACGATGCCGAGGCGCACGTCGGTGAGAAAGGCCGCGGCAATCAGCACGCCGTCGAAGGCGTTGTGCACGCCGTCGCCAAACAGCACGATCCAGCCCGCGGCGCGATCGCGATGCTCCGCAGTAGGCACCTGATGCTGCTCGCAGTTCTCGGTGTGGCAATGGCGCCAGAGCACGAGCTTCTCGAGGATGAAGAAAAAGGCGATGCCCGCCAGCAGCGCCGCCCCGACGGCCTGCACGCGGCGGGGCCCGACATCCGCTATGGCCTCGGGCAGCAGCCCGAGCAGGGCCGCGGCGAGCATGGCCCCGGTGGCAAAGCTGACCAGGTGGGGCAGGAGCCACGCGCGCCGGGCCTCGCCGTACAGCAGGAACAGGCTGGCCAGCGCGGCGCTGAGCAGCCCGCCGAACAGCGTCGCGAGGAGGATCCAGATCAGGATGGGCACAGCGGACTCAATGGCGGTTGGGGACCGGAGCGCGGCACTCTAGCACGCACCCTAAGGCCCGCCACCGCTGCGCCAGATCAGCGCCGCCATGCGCCCGGTCCGGCCGTCGCGCCGATAGGAATAGCAGTGGTCCGGGTCCGCGTAGGCGCAGCGCTGTGCCGCGCTGATGCGCACCACGCCGAGGCGCGCGAGACGCTGCCGCGCCAGCAGGGCCAGGTCGCACTGCCAGCGCCCGCGGGCATTGGCCGCAAAAGCCGCCGCCGCGCGCTCATCGCCAGCCAGGAACTGCGCGCGCACTTCATCACCGACCTCGAAGTGCGGGGCACCGATGGCAGGGCCGAGCCAGGCGTGCAGACCGTCTGGCGCCACGCCCATCGCGGCCACCGTGGCTTCCAGTACCCCCGCGGCCAGACCGCGCCAGCCCGCGTGCGCCGCGCCGATCACCGCGCCGTCCCCGCTGGCCAGCAGCACCGGCATGCAGTCGGCCACCGTGATCGCCAGGACGCGATCGGCCCGGTGTGTGACCGCCGCGTCCGCGGTACCGGTCGGGAACTCGCCATCGGCGGCGAGGACTTCGAGGCCGTGGACCTGCTGCAGCCACAAGGGCTCGGCGGGCAATGCCAGCGCGGCGCGCAGGCGGCGGCGATTTTCCGCCACGGCGGCGGGCTCATCACCCACGCCGGCGCCGAGATTCAGGCTCGCGAACGGCGCCGCGCTGACGCCTCCGGTGCGCAGCGTGCAGGCGGCATGCACCGTGGATGGCGCGCCCCACGCGGGAGTGAGCCATTCAACGCTCATCGGACCCCTGGCGCGCGTCATCCCGCAGGACCTGCAGCAGCGCGCGCAGGTCCAGGGGCAGTGCGGCTTCGAAGGTGTGGTGTCGCCCCGTGACGGGATGATCCAGCGCCAGGCGCTGCGCATGGAGCGCCTGGCGGCGAAAAGCGGCCAGCGCCCGCTGCAGCGTGGCGCCCGCTCCCGCCACCTGCCGCCGCCGGCCCCCGTAGAGCGGGTCGCCGACGATCGGGAACCCGGCGTGGGCGAGGTGCACGCGGATCTGATGGGTGCGGCCCGTCTCGAGCTGCACGCGCAGCAGCGTATGGCCGCGGAACCGCTCCTCGATCCTGTAGTGCGTCACCGCCTCGCGCCCGTCGCGCCGCACCGCCATGCGGGTGCGTAGCGAGCGATGCCGGCCGATGGGTTCCGCGATGGTGCCTCCGGCCGTGGGCCGCCCGAGGCACAGGGCGAGATAACCGCGCGCGATCCGGCGTTCCTGCAGCATGCGCACCAGCTGCACGTGGACCTCCGGGGTACGCGCCACGACCAGCAGGCCGCTTGTCTCCTTGTCGAGCCGATGGATCAGTCCGGCGCGGGGCACGGTGGCCAGCGCCCGATCGTGCGCCAGCAGCCCATTTTGCAGCGTATGGCGCGGATTGCCCGCGCCCGGATGCACCACCAGGCCGGCTGGCTTGTCGATGACCAGCAGGGCATCATCCTCGTACACCACCTGCAGGCTGATCGCCTCGGCTTCGACGCTCGCGTCGGCCGGGAACTCGGCCTGGACACGCACCCGCTCGCCCCCCGCCAGCCGCTCGCGCGGCCTGACCGCACGGCCGTCGAGCAGGACCGAGCCCGCGCTGATCCAGCGCTGCAGCCGCGCCCGCGAGTACTGCGGCAGGGCCGCGGCGAGCGCCTGATCGAAGCGCGCGCCGGCGACTTCGACGGGCAGCTGCAGTTCATGGACGAGGAACTTGGCGGTCATGGTGCGGTCGCAAGTGCGGCGGGATTAATTCGCTATACTGGCGCTTTCGCGTCGCAGGGTAAAACGTGCCGCCGCCGTCGCGCTGCTGGCCCTGTCCGTGGCCCTCGGTGGTTGCCACAGCCGTGGCAAGCTGCGCGATGCGGACCGCATGACGCCCGAAAACCTCTACAAGGTGGCGCGCAAGTCGCTCGACCGCAGCGACTATGACATCGCCGTCCGCCAGTACGAGGCGCTGACCGCCCGCTACCCCTTCTCGGACCAGGCCCGGCAGGCGCGCCTCGATCTGATCTACGCCTACTACCGCAAGGGCGAGAACGAATCGGCAACCGATGCCGCCAAGCAGTTCCTGGACGAAAACCCCACGCACCCGCGTGTCGATTACGCCTGGTACATGCGCGGCCTGATCGACTTCGAACATACGCCCTGGGCGATCGAGCGCTGGTTCGGTGTCGACATGGCCAAGCGGCCGCCGGAATCGCTCCTCACCTCGATCACCGCCTTCAGCACCGTGGTGAAGGATTATCCGAACAGCGCCTACGCCCACGACGCCCAGCGCCGGCTGATCTACCTGCGCAACCGCCTGGCCGAATACGAGGTCAACGTCGCCCGCTACTATGTGCGCCGTGGCGCCTACCTGGCCGCCGCGCAGCGCGCTCAGCGCACGATCGAGCAATACGACGGCGCCCCTTCGGAGCAGGAAGCGCTTGAGATCATGATCGACTGCTACCGGCGCCTGGGCCTCAAGGATCTGCAGGCCAACGTCGAGAAGGTGTACCAGGCCAATTATCACGAGGCCAGCACGCAGGGCATGAAACGGCGCTGGTGGTGGCACATCCTCTGAGGCGCGGTGGCGCGCGGTCCGTTTACCCGCGGGCGGGGCGTGGACTTGATCAGTGCCTATCCGCGGGGTCGTATTTCTCCACAAAATCCACCGCGGCCCGCAGCATTGCAATCCGCGTCTCACTCCGCGACAGCCAGTGATCCTCCCCTTTCAGGGTCAGAAACTCGTAGGGCTTGTTCGCGTGCCTGAGCGCCGCGGCCATTACCTCGCTCTGATCAATAGGCACAACCGTATCGTCCTTGCCGTGAATCAGCAGGACCGGTGCGTCGGCGTGTTCCGCCGCGAACGCCGGTGACAGGGTATCCATGACCGCGTTGCTCTCCCCCGTTGCGCCCATTAGTGCGCGCCAGTAGCGTGTCACGTCGTTCCTGTAGCCCGCGTTACGCTCCATCTGCCAACCAAAGTACCTCCTTAGATCAGTGGGGCCAGCAACCGACACCGCACAGCGGTAGACGCCGTGCTCGAGCGTGACTCCGGCCAGCGCCGCATAGCCCCCGTACCCTCCCCCGACGATGCACACGCGCTTCGCATCAATGGTTCCGTCTTTCGCGAGCGCCGCCACCCCATCGGAAAGATCGCTTTGCATCTTCCGGCCCCATTGGCCGTAGCCCGCCTGCCGGAAATCCCGGCCGTAGCCGGATGAGCCGCGGTAGTTTGGCTGCAGGACCGCATAGCCACGGGACGCGTAGGCTTGGGCCCACCAGTCAAAGCCGATGTCATCGTTCACGCCGATAGGACCACCGTGGGGCAGAACCACCAAGGCCAGGCCCTTGGCGTCTCGCCCGGGTGGCAAGGTAAGAATCCCTTCGATTGGAAGTCCATCGCCGGCCGTATAGTGGATACGCCGCGTCTCACCCACGTCGGCGTCCTTGATCGCCGGATAAGGTCGCGCGATGGAATTGGCCTTGCCGGAAGCAATATCCACCAACCAGTAGGTTCCGGAATCCGTGCCGCCGTCCGTCTTGTCGATGAGCCGGTCGAGGCGCCTGCTGTAGGAGACCAGCTCGACATTGAGACCAGGAAAGGCTTTGCGAGCGCCGTTGTAGCGCGCCAGCAGTTTCGGGTCGAAGAAATACGCCCTCGGCTCCCCTTGTGTCAGCGCACCGACCAGCTGCTCCGAGTCCGGATCGAAGAGGTACTCCCGCACCGTCTGATCGGCAAATAACTCTACGGCCTTGCCATCCGTCGTGGAGACTTCCTCCATCAGGTCCCGGTTGCCGGAGCGGTCCACTACCAGCGCCGTCCCGGTACCGCGACCCAGCCCGACCGCGCGGATGTCACCGAGCGGATCCGCACGCTCCAGCAATCGCTTTTCTTCGTCGTGCCCCGCATACAGGCGCCACACCCCGTATTGCTCCAGATAACCGGAATGTGCGAGTACAGTGCCGCCCGGGGAAACTATCCAGTCCCGGCTGGTCTCGTCACCACGTCCGACGCGGGTGGTCTCCGCGGTGTCCAGATCCACGCGAAAGAGATCGGCATACCCGTGAGTGAACACCTCTTCATCGTTCCAGGTGCGGTCGTAGGTGATACCGCCGAAGTAGCCATAAAGGTGTCCATCCACCTGGGCCACCCCGTAATCGCCACGGACCGTATGAGCCACTGAACGCATCCGGTCAAAGACCGGTGTGGCCGTCTTTTTTGCCAGGTCAATATTAACGACCGCCGCAAATTCGTAGTTTTGCTTGAAATACACGCGCGCCTTGAAGGTCGACTCCACCTTCACCAGCACATGGTCTGCTCCCGCCCAGCGAATACCTCTCACTTTGTCATGTCCCGCGTTGGCGGCGTACACAACCTGCCCTTCCAGAGTCAGTACGATGACCCTGCGTTGCTCGCCGATGACGGCCACCAGCGCGTACTTATCACCGGAAGGCGCCAGACTGACCAGCTCGACACCCGGCAGGCCCCCGTAAATCTCCAGGGGCGGAGCTGCGTGCGTCGTCCCGATCAATCCGATCCAGAACAGGATCGCGAACAGTGATCTCACTAGGATCTACTCCCAAGCATCGTGCGCCCGGGTCTAGCATAAGCCCGACTCACAGGGGTTGCATGGGCCAGCGCGGGCGACGTTGGTCGCCATCAAATCGTCCCACGACAGAAGCTGTATGCCCGTTTCAGCGCCTCGAACCCGCTACCTTCGGTACCCGCTGGTGATCGGATAGCGCCAGTCGCGCCCAAATGCGCGCCGGCTGACGCGCACGCCCGGCGGGGCCTGGCGGCGCTTGTATTCGTTGCGCTGGACCAGGTTCAGGATGCGGGTGACCACGGCGCGTTCGAAGCCGCGGGCGCAGATCTCGTCGACCGACAGGTCCTCCTCGATGAAGGCCTCCAGGATCGGATCGAGCAGGGCATAGGGCGGGAGCGAATCGGTGTCCTTCTGGTTCGGCCGCAGTTCCGCGCTCGGCTCGCGTTCGATGACGCGTGCGGGTATGACGGGTGCGTCCGCCGGCGCGATGCTGTTGCGGTAAGCGGCGAGGCGGTAGACCAGCAGCTTGCTGCAATCCTTGATGGGCGCGAAGCCGCCGTTCATGTCCCCGTACAGCGTGGCGTACCCGACGGCCATCTCGCTCTTGTTGCCGGTGGTGAGCAGCATGCGCCCGGTCTTGTTGGAAATCGCCATCAGCAGCAGCCCGCGCGTGCGCGCCTGGATATTTTCCTCGGTGGCGTCGGCCGGGCGCCCGGCGAACTCCGTCTTCAGCGCCGCGAGCGCCGCCTCGAACAGTCCTTCGATGGAGATGGAGCTGATCGGCACGCCGAGCGTGCGCGCCTGGGCGGTGGCATCCTCGATGCTCATCTGCGAGGTATAGCGCGAGGGCATCATCACCGCCTGCACGCGCTGCGCGCCGAGGGCGTCGACCGCGACCGCCAGGGTAAGGGCCGAATCCACCCCGCCGGACAGGCCCATCACGACGCCGGCAAAGCCGTGCTTGCTGACGTAGTCGCGCACGCCCAGCACCAGCGCCCGATAGACGCTCTCATCGGTGCCGAGCTCGGGCGCCACGGCGCCCGCGACGGGCACGATTTTTGAGTCGCGACGTTCGAACTGCGCCCGATACAGCCCTTCCGCGTACGCCGGGGCCCGCGTCACGATCCCGCCCCTCGCGTCCATCACGAAGGAGTTGCCCTCGAAGACCAGCTCGTCCTGGCCGCCGCACAGATTCACGTAGACGATGGGCACCGCGCACTCGGCCACGCGCTCGGCGATCACGCGCTCGCGTTCGCGCTGCTTGTACATGTCGAAGGGAGAGGCGTTGATGACCAGCAGCATTTCGGCGCCGGCGGCGCAGGCGAGCCGTGCCGGCTCGCTCTCCCACGCGTCCTCGCAGACCAGCAGCCCCAGCCGGAATCCCTTGCACTCGAACACCGCCGCGCCCTCCCCGGCGGTGAAATAGCGCTTTTCGTCGAACACCCGGTAGTTCGGCAGGCAGCTCTTGCGCCGCAGCGCCACACGCCGGCCGTCGCGGTAGACCCCGGCGCTGTTGTAGATCTGGTTGCCCTGGTACTCGGGAAAGCCCAGGACCAGATCGATGCCCGGCGCGCCGCCGGCCAGTTGCTGCACGGCGCGCTCGATCTGCGTGCGCAGGCCGCGGTGGAAGAGCAGGTCCTCGGGCGGATAGCCGCTGAGCGTCAGTTCCGGGAACAGCACCAGATCGGCGTGGAGTTCATCGCGGGCGCGCGCCGCTTCGCGCAGCGTCAGCGCCAGGTTGCCCTGCACGTCACCGACCAGCAGGTTGACCTGCGCGAGGGCCACCGTGAGCCGTTCACTGGCGATCATTGGAGCTCCGGGCGGCCGTAAGCGTGGACCCTCACCGGCGCTGGCGGCGCGCTGCGCGCCCGGCGGCGGGCCTGGAGCGGCGGCGCTTCAGGGCCTGCAGCATGGCGCTGCCGAGTTCGGCCGGCGAATGCACGGTATTCACGCCGGCCGCCTCGAGCGCCTCGAATTTGTCCATGGCGGTCCCCTTGCCCCCCGCGATCACCGCCCCGGCGTGGCCCATGCGCTTGCCGGGCGGCGCGGTGACGCCGGCGATGTAAGCCACCACCGGCTTCGTCACGAAATGACGGATGTGAGCGGCCGCGGCCTCTTCATCGCCGCCGCCGATCTCTCCGACCATGACGATGCCCTCGGTCTGCGGATCGCGCTCGAACAGCTCGATCACCTCGATGAAATTCAGGCCACGCACCGGATCCCCGCCGATGCCGACGCAGGTACTCTGGCCCAGGCCGTTGTTGGTGGTCTGGAACACCGCCTCGTAGGTCAGGGTTCCTGAGCGCGACACCACCCCGACACAGCCTCGCTTGTGGATGAAGCCGGGCATGATGCCGAGCTTGCACTCGCCGGGAGTGATCACGCCGGGACAGTTCGGACCCACGAGCCGCGTGCCGCTGCCGACGAGCGCCGCCTTGACCCGGATCATGTCATTGACCGGCACGCCCTCGGTGATGCACACGACCAGCTCGATGCCCGCAGCAGCCGCTTCGAGGATGCTGTCGGCGGCGTGCGCGGCCGGCACGTAGATCATGCTGGCGGTCGCGCCCGTCGCGGCGACGGCAGCGCGCATGGTGTCGAACACCGGCAATCCCAGGTGCTGCTCGCCACCGCGTCCCGGCGTCACGCCCCCGACCAGGCGCGTGCCATAGGCGATGCTCTGCTCGGAGTGAAAGCTGCCCTGCTTGCCGGTAAAGCCCTGGCACAGGACCGCCGTCCGCTTGTTGACCAGCACACTCATCGCCTGGCCCCTGCCGGAGCGCTGCGGGCCGCCTGCACGGCCCGGCGTGCCGCATCGTCCAGATCGGTGGCAGCGACGATCGCCAGGGCGCCGCCGGCGAGCTTCTCGCGCGCCTCGGCCGCGTTGGTGCCCTCGAGGCGTACCACCACCGGCACGGTCACGCCCACGTCGCGCACCGCATTGATGATGCCGTCGGCGATCAGATCGCAGCGGACGATGCCGCCGAAGATGTTGACCAGGATGGCGCGTACGTTCGGGTTGGAGAGAATCAGCCGGAAGGCCGCCGTCACCCGCTCGGCGGTTGCGCCGCCGCCGACGTCGAGAAAATTGGCCGGCGCGCCGCCGTGCAGCTTGATCAGGTCCATCGTCGCCATCGCCAGCCCGGCGCCGTTGACCATGCAGGCGATATCCCCGTCGAGCGAGACGTAATTCAGGTCGTGTTCGCTGGCGATGCGCTCGGCCGGATCCTCCTGGCCTGGATCGCGCAACGCCGCCATTTCCGGCTGCCGGTACAGCGCATTGGCCTCGATGTCCAGCTTGCAATCGAGCGCCATGAGCCTGCCGCTGGCGGTGACGATCAGCGGGTTGATCTCGATCAGGCTGGCGTCTTTCTCCAGATACAGCCGATACAGCGCCAGCAGGATGGTCTGGAATTGCGCCAGCTGCTCGCCCCTCAGCTCCAGGCCGTAGGCGAGCTGCCGGCATTGCCAGGGTTGCAGGCCCGCGGCCGGATGCACGGTCACGGACAGGATCCGCTCCGGGGTGTCGCGGGCGACCTGCTCGATGTCCATGCCGCCGGCGGAGGAGGCGACCACGGCGATACAGCTCCGCGCCCGATCGAGCGTAAAACACAGGTACAGTTCGCGCGCGATCTCGGAGCCGGCTTCGATGTAGATCTTCTCGATGGGCAATCCGGCCGCGCCCGTCTGCTTCGTGACCAGGCGCTGGCCCAGCATGCCCGCCGCCGCGGCCCGCACGGCGGCCGGATCGCGCACCAGCTTCACGCCGCCGGCCTTGCCGCGCCCACCGGCGTGCACCTGCGCCTTGACGACCCAGACGGAACCGCCGATGCCGCGCGCGGCCGCTTCGGCTTCCTCGGCACTGGCGGCCATGAGGCCCCTGGGGACGGCGACGCCGTAGCTGGCGAGAATGTTCTTCGCTTGGTATTCGTGCAGGTTCATCGACTGGGCCTGGCCGGAAGGCGGCGAATTGTCGCGGAAACCCGTCGCGGATGCTACCTTGACAAGATGAGTGCATCGCCGGACAGCCCTGCCGCCCGCGAGAGCGCGCGCACCGATCTCGCCTGGCGCATTGTCGGCCTGACCAACCTCTATCGGCTGCTGGCCGTGCTGGTCATGCTGGTCGTGCACCTGCTGACGCAGCCCACGCCCTCCTTCGGCAGCGCCGCGCCGCAGCTGTTCCGGCTCATCCTGCTGGTCTATTTATTGCTGGCCGTGCTGCTGACGCTGGCGGGCCGGCGCCACTGGCCGGGACGGCGCTCGCTGGTGCTGGCCCACACGCTCGTCGACGCCGGCGCGATCGCCACCCTGATGTACGCCAGCGGCGGGGTCAGCAGCAACCTGGGGATCCTGCTCGTGATCCCGGTGGGCTCGATGGCCCTGCTGGCGCTCGGCCGCGAGGCGCTGGTCATCGCCGCGATCGCCGCGCTCGCGATCCTCGTGCAGCAGATCGCCAGCCAGATCGCCGGCTTCAGCGGCACTGGCGATTACCCGCTCGCCGGCGTGATGGGCGTGATCGTGTTCCTGGTCGCGGCCTCGGCCTGGCCGGTGGCCAACCGCCTGCGGGAAAGCGAAGCGCAGGTGCGCCGGCAGGAAGTCGACCTCGCCAACATGGCGCAGCTCTCCCAGTACATCGTGCAGCGGCTGCGCGAGAGCATCCTGGTGGTCGATCCGACCGATCGCATCAGACTGATCAACGAGTCGGCCGCCGAGATGCTGGGCGACACGGTGGCGGTGCCGGGCGCGCTGCTGGGCGAGGTCTCACCGCGGTTGCTGTACCTGCTGACCACCTGGCGCACGCGCTCCGAGCCCGGGGTGGGCGAGGACGCGCGCGCCAGCTTCAGCGCCGCCGACGGCGCACGCATCGTCGAGCCCCATTTCGCGCCCCTGGGAGCCTCGGAACCGGCACCGGTGCTGATCTTTCTGGAGGACACCGGTGCGCTCGCGGCGCGGGTCCAGCAATCCAAGCTCGCCGCACTCGGCCGCCTCACGGCCAGCATCGCCCACGAGATCAGGAACCCGGTCGGCGCGATGAGCCATGCGGCACAGCTCCTCGGCGAGACGCCCGGGATGAGCGAAGGCGATAAGCGCCTGACCGAGATCATGCGCAGCAACGGGCAGCGCGTCAGCGCCATCATTGAAAACGTGCTGCGCCTGTCGCGCCGCGAGGCCCCGCGCCCCGAGCGGATTGCGCTCAGCCCCTGGTGCCAGCGTTTCCGCGAGGACTTCTGCGCGACCACGCAGTGCGAACCGGCGCGCTTTCTCGTGCAGGGCGCGACCGCGGAACTCGAGGCGGTGATCGATCCCATCCAGCTGCAGCAGATCATGTGGAATCTGTGCGAGAACGCGCTGCGCCACGGCAGCACCGAGGGCGCGGCGCCGCGCGTGGAGCTGCAGCTCACACGCGTGGCGCGCCACGGCCGGGTGTGCATCGAAGTGGCGGATCGCGGCGCGGGGGTCGAAAGTACCGATGTGGAACGGATCTTCGAACCCTTCTACACGCGCGGCTCCGAGGGCACCGGGCTGGGCCTGTTCCTGGCGCGCGAACTGGCCGAGATCAATGGCGCGACGCTGCTGTACGAAGCGCGCAAGGGCGGTGGCAGCATTTTCCGCCTGGTGTTCGCCGACCCTTCACGCTGGGCGTCGGTGATGCTGACCGGGCAACCGGTAGTGTGATTTTCGTTCGATGCCCGGCTTAAGCTAGCCCCATGCCCAAGCCCACGATCCTGATCGTCGATGATGAGGCCGACCTGGTCGAGCTGGTGTCACTGACGCTCGCGCGCATGAACCTGGCCACGGAGTCGGCGGGCGATCTGGCCAGTGCGCGCCGGATGCTGGGGGAGCGGCGCTTTGATCTGTGCCTGGCCGACATGCGCCTGCCCGATGGCGACGGCCTCGACCTGGTGGCGTGGATCCAGCAGCACCAGCCCCGCCTTCCGGTGGCGGTGATCACCGCGCACGGCAACGTGGAATCGGCGGTGCGCGCCCTGAAGCTCGGCGCCTTCGATTTTGTCACCAAGCCGCTCGATCTGGGCGTGCTGCGCCGGCTCGTCGCCGTGGCGATCCGGCTCGGGGATCAGTCCGCCGGTGGCGAGACCACCCCGCTGGGGCCGCAGCTGCTGGGCGGATCAGCGTCGATGGGCGAACTGCGCACGCTCATGGCCCGCGTCGCGCGCAGCCAGGCGCCCGTGCATGTCTCCGGTGAGTCCGGTACCGGCAAGGAGCTGGTCGCGCGCCTGATCCATGCCGGGGGCGCACGTCACGACGGGCCCTTCGTGGCCGTCAACTGCGGTGCGATTCCCACCGAGCTCATGGAAAGCGAGCTCTTCGGCCACAAGCGCGGCAGCTTCACCGGCGCGGTCGGGGACAAGCGCGGCCTGGTGCAGAGCGCCGAAGGCGGCACGCTGTTCCTGGACGAAGTGGCCGACCTGCCGCTGCACATGCAGGTCAAGCTCTTGCGCGTGATCCAGGAGAAAAGCGTGCGCCCGATCGGCGAGCAGCGTGAGCAGCCCATTGACGTGCGGGTCCTGTCGGCGACGCACAAGAACCTGGCCAACCTGGTGGCCAGCGGCCGGTTCCGCGAAGACCTGTATTACCGCGTCAACGTGATCGAGATTCGGGTGCCCGCCTTGCGCGAGCACGCCGGCGATATCCCGGAGCTGGCCGCCGCCATGCTGCGCCGCCTGGGACGGCGCCTGGGCAGCGAAGCGCCGGCACTGGGCCCCGAGGCGCTCGCCGCGCTGCAGGCCTACGGCTTTCCCGGCAATGTGCGCGAACTGGAAAACATCCTCGAGCGCGCACTCACGCTCTGCGCCACCGGCCAGATCAGCGTCGCCGATCTGCAGCTGCGGGCGGCTGCGGGCGCTGCCGCCGGCGCCGGGATGACGCCCGGGCTGGCGGCCGGTGGGAGCGGGCCGGGCGAAGGGGCCGGGCCGGCCGGGGAGGCACTGGGCGAGCAGCTCGAACACATCGAGCGCGATGCCATCGTCAAGGCCCTGGAACAGACGCGCTACAACAAGACCGCGGCCGCGCGCCTGTTGGGCATCACCTTCCGGGCCCTGCGGTACAAGGTGAAGAAGCTCGGGATCGAGTGACGCGGCGCGTCAGCTTCTGACCTCCGCCGGCCGAATGTGTCGGCAAATCCGCGTATCGCAGCGGCCCGACAATCCGCTCTGGGCGCAGGATTAACGTGAAAAACCAATGAGTTGCAGGACAGGTCGGCCCTTGGCACGGTCATTGCTTCATCTGACGGCAACCGGCACGGGCCGTCGCTGTCTCCCCTTGGCATATTCTCAGGAGTGTTTCATGAAGTCGATGCAAAAAGGTTTTACCCTGATTGAGTTGATGATCGTGGTCGCGATCATCGGCATTCTGGCCGCGATTGCGATTCCGGCCTACCAGACCTACACGATCCGCGCGCAGGAATCAGAAGCTTTAGGCTT
>WNFM01202595.1_pt4 | contig 39615 bp, 46 predicted proteins | sample 5400271 | NCBI WGS metagenome assembly WNFM01 (sample SAMN13153352, study PRJNA577476) | soil metagenome | isolation source: 60 cm saprolite on Douglas fir-dominated hillslope | place: USA:California | collected 2013-09-17
ACGTCGTCTTCTTCACGTGGTTCGTCGCCTACCTCCTCCTGATCCTCGGCCGGCCCCACCTTCCCCGCCCGATCTACAGCGCGGGCTGGGTCCTCCAGGGCCTGGTCCTGGCGATCGTCGCCGCCGGCCGCCTCTACGAGGGCGAGCACTGGCCCAGCGACGTGGTCGCCGGCCTCCTCCTCGGCCTCGGCTGGGGGCTCCTCGGGCTCGCCCTCCGCCCGCTCTCCGACCCGGTGCTCGAAGCCCATGCCTGACGCGCCCGCGCTGAAGGCGGTCGCGGCCGACGCGAGGCAGGCCGCCGCAAGCCCCTTCTACCGGTACGCGGCGCGGGCCGGCTACGTCGCCCGCGGCGCCCTCTACCTATACATGGGCTATGCGGCCCTCCAGATGGCGCAGACCGCCGCCAGCCGGCCGGCCGACCAGAAGGCCGGCCTCATCGTCATCGCCGGCCTGCCTCTCGGCCGGTTCATCCTGGTGGTCGGCATCGTCGCCATCGTCGCCTACTCGGCCTGGGGCTTCATCCGCGCCGTCTACGACCCGCTCCACCGCGGCCGGGACCCGCAGGGAGCCGTCACCTCCCTCGTCCTCGCCTTCTTCGCCTTCGGCCTCGTGACCAACCATGCGGGCAGCCAGGCGGACGGGATGGAGCAGCTCGCGGCAAAGCTGCTCGCCGCGCCAGGCGGCCCGCTGCTCACCCAGCTCGCCGGCCTGATCGGGGTCGCCGCCGGGCTCGGCCAGTTCTACGAGGCGTACCGGGCGAGCTTCAAGAAGGATCAGAAGCGGAGCCGGATGTCGGAGGCCGAAAAGACGGTCACCGACTTCCTGGGCCGGGCCGGGTTTCTCGCCCGGGGGGTCGTCTTCGCCCTCCTCGGCTGGTTCATCTTCCTCGCCGGCAGCCAGCACAACTCGGGCAAGGCGGCCGGCGTCACCGGGATCTTCACCTTCATCCTGGCCCAGCCCTACGGTCGCCCGCTGCTAGCGAGCGTCGCCCTGGGCATCGTCGCCCTCGGGCTACACAGCGTCGTCCTCGCCCGCTACCTGAGGCTTCCCGGCGACAGCTCCTCGGCGTAGGCGAAGAGCGCCGGCACTCCTCCCGAGTGGAGGAAAATGGCCGGCTCCTCGATCTCCCGGCGGCGGGCCACGTCGATCAGCCCCGCCATCCCCTTCCCGGTATAGACGGGGTCGATGAGGATGCCCTCGGTCTGGGCGAGGAGCCGGATCGCCGCCAGCGCCCCCTTGGTGGGGACCCCGTAGCCGCCTCCCTGCTGGCCGTCGAGCACCCTAACCTTGAAGTCGCCCTCGACCTCGACCAGGCGCAGCGCCTCCCGGACCAGCTCGGTGACACGCGGCTCCACCGCGGCGACCGGGTCGGCGATCGACACGCCGACGACGGCGGGACCGGCGAGAGCGGTGGCGCCGGCTTCCAGCCCGGCATGGGTTGCGCCGCTGGAGGTGACGCAGAAGAGCGTTCCACGCCGGCCGCCGAGCTGCTCGACCAGCTCCTGGTAGCCCCATGCGTAGGCGGCGGCGCCGATCGCATTCGAACCTCCAAAGGGGATCACCCGCGGCCGCCGCCAGCGGGCGCCGAGGGCGGCCATCAGCTCTTCGGAGCGAGGTCTCTCGGCCAGTGGATAGGTCTCGACCACGGCCCCGAAGAGCCGGTCGAGGAGAAGGTTGCCGTTCTCCCCGTTGTGACGGCCTTCGAAGAGGACGAGGCCGCACTCGAGGCCCAGCTTACGGGCGGCGGCGGCCGTGCAGCGGCAGTGGTTCGACTGCACCGACCCGCAGGTGACGACCGCGTCGGCGCCGCCGGCGACCGCCTCCGCGAGCAGCATCTCGAGCTTGCGGACCTTGTTCCCGCCAAGCGCGAGCCCGGTCAGGTCGTCGCGCTTGATGAGCACCTCGACCCCCAGCTCGGCGGAGAGGCGCGGGAGCGCCTCGAGGGGCGTCGGGAACTGGCCGAGCGGGACCCTAGGCGGTAGTTTCATCGGCGACCTGGAGGGTCACGATCTGCGGCGCCTCGAAGGAGTGGTTCTCCCGGATGAAAGCCGACGCCTTCTTGGCGAGGGTGGTCGAGGTGGTCACCAGCAGCATCGCCTCGTGACTTCGCTCCAGCCTGTCCGCCTCCATCCAGAAGGAATGGATCGCCGGGATGACCGAGCCACGCCGGGCGAGGCCGGCGCGGAGCAGCGCCTCGCCCAGGTTCTCCGCCTCATCGCGGGTCGCCGCCGTCACCATCAACAGGATCGGCTTGTCGTTCACTTGGCCTCGCTCCACTCGAGCCAGCTGATCGAGGCCGCCAGGAACGTCGCTCCCAGCAGGAGGCCGCCGATCACGTCAGATTCCCAATGGACCTCAAGGTACAGGCGATCGAACGCTTCCAACAACACGACAGCCAGCGCGAGCGGCAGGGCGAGCCGGCGGAGCAGGGGCCGCTCGGCCAGCCGGACGACGACGAAGGCGAGCAGGCCGTAGATGACGAGCGAACGCGTCATGTGCCCGCTCGGAAAGCTCCACTCGGTCCCCGATACCCGCTCCAGCAGCGTCGTCAAGCTCGGGCCGTCCGGGTGCGCGAGGCTCAGCGGCGGCGCGGGGTGGTTGATGGTGTGCTTGTAGACCAGCTCGACGACCGAGGAGAGCGGCAGCGCCGCGGCCGCGAAGGCCCCGAGCCGGTAGCCATGGCGCCAGAGGTAGACGAAGAGGCCGAGTCCGAGGAGCCCGGTCAGCTCGATCCCGCCGAAGAGGGCCAGCAAGCGGAAGACGGGCAGCAGCGCCGGGACGTAGAGGGTGTTGAAAGAGGACGCAACCTCGAGGTCGAAGCGGTGGAGGAGGCCGGTGGCGACGAGCAGGCTGAAGCCGACGTAGACGATCGCGAGGATCCCGGCGGTGGCCGCATAGCGCCTTACCGCTGGCATCGGCGGCAGAAGACGGTGGCCCGGCCACCCAGGCGGACCAGGGTCAGCGGGCGGCCACAGTTGAGGCACTGCTGGCCGCCCCGGCCGTAGACCTGGAGCTCCTCCTGCTGGCGCCCCTTGGCCCCGTAGAGGTCGACGTAATCGTCGATCGAGCTGCCCCGGTTGACGATCCCCAGGAGGAGCGATTCCCGGAGGGCCACGTGCAGCCGCTTGACGCGGTCGCGAGTGATCCGGGTAGGTGGCCGGTCGGGCCGGATGCGGGCCCGGTAGCAGGCCTCGTCGGCGTAGATGTTGCCCACCCCGGCGATGACCGACTGGTCGAGGAGGAGGAGCTTGAGCGGAGCCCGCCGCCCGCTCAGCCGCCGGTGCAGGTCGCCGGGCGTGAAGTGGGGATCGAGCGGCTCCGGCCCCAGCCGGGGCAGCTTCCGAGCGCCGACCAGCTCCTCCTCGGTCCCGAGCAGCAGCCGCCCGAAACGCCGCGGGTCCGAGTAGCGCAGCTCGGTGCCGTCGTCGAGCGTAAGAACGACGTGGGTATGCGGCCGCATCGGATCCTCGGGCAGCTTGTGAAGCAGCTGCCCGGTCATGCCGAGATGAACGACGAGGGCGAGCCGACTCTCCTCCCCACTTGGTGGGGAGGTGTCGGCAGAAGTCTCCTCCCCACTTGGTGTGGAGGTGTCGGCAGAAGTCTCCTCCCCACTTGGTGGGGAGGTGTCGGCGAAGCCGACGGAGGGGTGCGTGGCGAGACCAACGGACTCCAGCCGAAAGATCATGTACTTCCCCCGCCGATCAACAGCGGTCACCCTATGCCCGGGCAGGTCGCGGGCGAACGCCTCTGGCTCGGGGTGGCGGACGATGCTCGGGAAGCGGAGGTCGACCGCGGCGATGGTGCGCCCGACCAGCAGCGGCCGGAGGTCGGACGCGATCGTCTCGACCTCCGGCAGCTCAGGCACGCACGAGCGCGACCTTGCGCACCTCCGCCCAGTTGGGCCCCGTCTTCGCCTCCACCTCCAGCCCGCCCTGCAGCTCGTAGGCGGTGACCATCACCCGGGGGACCAGCTCGGCGAAGGCGTCGGTCTCCGCTTCGGGGATCTCGAAGACGAGCTCGTCATGGACCTGGAGGATCATGGTCCCCGTCAGCCTCCCCTCCTCCAGCTCCCGCTGGAGGCGGACCATGGCGATCTTGATGATGTCCGCCGCCAGGGACTGGATCGGGAAGTTGATCGCCATCCGCTCGGCCGCCGAGCGAAGCTGGAAGTTGGGTGAGCGGAGGTCGGGGATCGCCCGCCGGCGGCCCGTCGGGCTGGCGATGTAGCCGTCCTCGCGAGCCTGGTTGCGGATCCCGTCGAGCCACTCCCGGAGCCGCGCGTACGTCGCCCAGTACTCCTTCAGGAACTCCCGCGCCTCGTCGCCCGGGATGCCCATCTGGATCGAGAGGCCGTACTCGCCCTGGCCGTAGAGGGAGCCGAAGTTGGCGATCTTGGCGAGCCGCCGCTGGTCGGGGCTCACCGCCTCGATGGCCACCTTGAAGACGCGCGCCGCGGTTGCCGCGTGGATGTCCTGGCCGGCCTCGAACGCGCTCAGCAGGTTGGGGTCCTCGGAGAGGTGGGCGGCGATCCGGAGCTCGATCTGGGAGTAGTCGGCGCTGAACAGCTGGTGGCCCGGCCGCCCGGCGACGAAAGCCCGCCGGATCCGCTGGCCGAGCTCGGTCCGGATCGGGATGTTCATCAGGTTGGGGTTGCTGCTGGAGAGCCGGCCGGTGGCGGTCGACGCCTGGTTGAGGCTGGTGTGGACCCGACCGTCGCGGGGGTCGACCAGCTCGGGCAGGGAGTCGACGTAGGTCGACTTCAGCTTGCTGAGCTGGCGGTGCTCGAGGATCCGGCCGATGATCGGGTGCTTGTCGCGGAGCGCCTCGAGCGTCTCGGCGTCGGTCGAGTAGCCGGTCTTGATTCGCTTGCCGACCGGCAGCTTGAGGTCCTCGAAGAGGAACTTGGCCAGCTGCTGGGGAGCGTTCAAATTGACCTTCAGGCCGGCGGTCTCCTCGGCCAGGGTCGCCACCTCGGTCTCGATCGCGGCGAGCTGGCCGCCGAGGTCGGCCGCGACCTCCGCCAGGTAGGGCACGTCGATCGCGACCCCCTCCGTCTCCATCGCCGCGAGCACCCGGGCCAGCGGCAGCTCGACCTCGTGGAAGAGGTAGTCGACGCCCAGCTCGCGCATCTCGGCGGCCAGCCGGGGACGCAGGTTGTAGGTGGCCCGCGCGCGGCCGGCGGTGTAGTTGGCGGCGTCGGCGACCTCGGTCACCGAGGGCGGGCGGGCGGTGCGCCCGGTGCCCAGCAGCTGGTCGGTGGGAACCAGGTCCATGCCCAGGAAGTCGCGGGCGAGGTCCTCCAGCCGGGGGTCGCGAGCCCCGGCGCCGAGCAGGTAGGCCGCGAGCGAGCTGCTGAAGCCCCAGCGGTAGGGATGCGGGTCGACGCCGTCGAGCGCGAGCTGCATCTCCTTCACGTCGTGGCCGAGCAGCTCCAGACCGCGGAGGAGCGGGGTGACCTCCTCGGTCAGCTGGTCGAGCGGCAGGTTGGCCACGTCGCCCTCGTGGCGGAGCGGCAGGTAGTACGCCTGGTCGGCGAAACCGAGCCCGAGGCCGACCAGCTTGCCCCCCCGCGCGGGGCCGTCCCAGAGGCCGAAGACGCCGACCTCCTCGGTCCTGTGCAGCCGCTCGACGAGCTCGGCGAGCTCCTCGCCCCCGGTCACGACCCGGACACCCTCGGCCGGGGCGACCGGCTCGAAGGCCAGCGTCGGCTGGAGCGGCGCCTGGACCGAGTCGGGGAGCGGGAAGCGCGCCAGCAGCTGGCGGAACTCAAGCTCGTCGAACTTCCGGCGCGTCGCGTCCGCGTCGTAGCGCGTCCAGCGCGACCGCTCCAGGTCGAGGGTGACGTCGACGTCGCGGCGGATCGTCACAAGCCGCTTGCCGAGCCGCACCCGGTCGGCGTTCGCCTCCAGCGCGTCGCGGACCCGGCCCGGCTTCAGCTGCTCGAGGTTGGCGAGCAGGTTCTCGATCGAGCCGAACTCGCCGATCAGCTGGGAGGCGGTCTTCTCCCCCACCCCGGGCACGCCCGGGATGTTGTCCGAGGTGTCTCCCCGGAGCGCCTTGTAGTCGATCAGCTGGGCCGGCTCGAGGTTGTAGCGCTGGCGGACCTGGGCCGGGCCGTAGGTCAGGGTGTCGGTGATGCCGCGCCGCGGTACCAGCGCGTCGACCGAGTCGGTGACGCACTGCAGGCAGTCGAGGTCGCCACTCACGATGGTCACCGCCATGCCCATCTCCTCGCCCTGCCGGGCGAGGGTGCCGACGATGTCGTCGGCTTCGAAGCCGGGAATGCCGTAGATCGGGATCGAGAACGATTCGAGCACCTCGCGGACGCGCTGGATCTGAGGCCGGAGGTCGTCGGGCATCGCCCGCCGGCCGGCCTTGTACTCGGCGTACTCCTCGGTGCGAAAGGTCGGCCCGCCCATGTCGAACGCCGCCACCGCGTACTCGGGCCGGCCGGCCAGCACGATCGCGAGCATCGAGGTGAAGCCGTAGACCGCGTTGGTGACCTCGCCCGCCGTGGTGCTCATCGGCGGAAGCGCGAAGAACGCCCGGTAGATGAGGCTGTGCGCGTCGATCAGGACGAGCCGGCCTTTCCGGCCGCTCTTTGCCATCAGCCGAAGTTTAGGTGCCGGGCTCGAGCGCCCTTTCGAGGCTGCCGCGGTAGCCCTCGGGAAGGACCAGCGAGTCCATCTCGGAGAGGCTGAACCAGCCCGCCTGGCGGTGCTCAGCACTGAGGACCGGCACCCCGGCGGCCGCCAGCCGGCAGCGGTAGACGAGCACGAAGACCTCCTTGCCGGGCGCCGGCGTGGCGGCGCGAGCGTCGACCAGCCGCTCGATCACCGCATCCAGGCCCACCTCCTCGCGGACCTCCCGGAGGAGGCACGCTTCGGGCGACTCGCCCTGCTCCAGCCGACCGCCGGGCAGCTCCCACTGGTCGCGCTCGTTGAGCAGCAGGCAGGCACGCCCGTCCTCGACGAGGACGGCCTTGACCGAGATCGGAAGCCGGTACCGTTCAGATGCGGACATGGCGATTTACACCAGGGGGGGTAGGCCGCGCGGAGGCTTTGCTGAGCACGGCCGACAGGGGGGGACGTCCCCCCCTCAGACATAGAATGGGGCGTGGAGACACAGAAATCGACGGTTTGATCGAGGTCGCGGTCGACAGCATCCGGGTCCACATGCCGACGGGACAGCATGTGGTCATCCTCAAGGAGAAGGGCGCCGAACGCTATCTCCCGATCTGGATCGGCGTCTACGAGGCGAACGCGATCGCGCTCAAGATCACCGGGATCACCCCCGACCGACCGATCACCCACGACCTGATGGCGAGCACGCTCGGCCAGCTCGACATCGGCCTCAGCCGGATCGTCGTCACCTCGCTCGCCAACGACGTCTTCTACGCCCGCCTCCACCTCCGCCAGAACGGCCGCGACCTCGACGTCGACGCCCGGCCGAGCGACGCCATCGCCCTCGCCGTCCGGATGGAATGCCCGATCTTCGTCGCCGACGAGGTACTCGAGAAGGCGGGCGTGCTGCCTGAGAAGGAGGAGGACGAGGGAACCCCGGACGAGGACCGCCTCGCCGTCTTCCGCGACCTCGTCAACAGCCTCGACTTGCCCGACCTGCCCGACGAGCACGACCGCGGCGAGCCGGAGGGCGGCGCCTCCAATTGAGCGCTGAACCGGGCTTAATCAAGCCTTAAACTCGCGGCGGTGAGCCCCGAGACCCAGCTCGACATCGTCTTCCGGGTCTTCGTCGCGCTCTGCCTCGGCGCGACGATCGGGATCGAGCGGGAGTACCGCGGCCACGCCGCCGGCGTCAGGACGCTGGCGATGGTCTCGGTCGGCTCCTGCATCTTCGCCGCCGTCGGCGTCTTCGCATTCCCAGGCCACGTGACCGACCCCACCCGGGTCGCCGCCCAGGTGGTCACCGGGGTCGGCTTCCTCGGCGCCGGCGCCATCTTCCGAGCCGAGGACGGCGTCAAGGGCCTCACCACCGCCGCGACCGTCTGGGTGGTCGCCGCGCTCGGCATGGCGGTCGGCTTCGGGCTCTACATCATCGCCGCGACGGCGGCGGTGATCGTCCTGGTCGGCCTGGTCCTCGTCCGGCCGCTCGAGATCCGCTTCCTGCGGCCGCCGAACCACCCGATGCGGCGGCGCGACGACGAGCCGCCCGATATCCCGGCTTGATTCGAGGGGAAGACGTCCCCCCGTTGCGGCAGTAAGATGTGCCGGTCCCCGTTTTTGGTCTTTTGGGTATGCAATGTTCCTCGCCCTGACCCCGCGCCGGCTGGAGACGCTCGGAACCCTTCGCCGGCTCACTGAGGAAGCCGGCTCCGCCGTCCACTACTCGCTCGTCGCCGCCCGGATGCGGATTTCCGCCTGGACGGCCTACGACCTCCTGCTCGAGCTCGAGAAGCTGGGACTGGTCGTCCGCCGCTACGTCCAGGACGGGGCGCCGACCCACGGCGGTCGATCCCGGATCCTCTTCGCGCCGGCCGCTGAAACCGTCACCTCGGGCGGCGTCTTCTCGGCCTCGCTGGCCGCGGCCTTCGAGCGCTTCTCGGCCATCCGCGACGAGGCCGCGGCCACCCGCGCCTACCTGGCCGGGTCGAGCAGCGACCTCGCCCTCGGCATGGGCTTCTGGCTCTCCCGCCTGCGGGCGGCCGGCCGCCAGGGCGGGGAGGCCGCCCGGATGGTCCTGGAAGGCGGAACGGCGCCGCTCGCCAAGGCCCAGACGGTGGCCGCGATGGGCCTCGGCTCGGCCCTCGCGCGCCTCGGCCGGAGCCGTCTGACCGGGCGCATCACGACCGCCGCCGCCGCTTTCTCAGCCCTCCTCGAGGACGCCGCCCGGACCTCCGACGCGGCGGTGACCGACCTGGTTGAGGCCAGTCGCAAGCTGGAGATCGGCTGAGGCCCGGCATGCGGCGGGTGGCCATCGTCACCGACTCGACCGCCGACCTGATCGCCGAGCTCGTCGCCGAGCACGGCGTCACCGTGGTTCCGCTCACGGTCACCCTGGACGGCCGCAGCTACCTCGACGGGGTCGACATCACCGCCGCCGAGTTCTACCAGAAGCTCCGCCGCTCGAGCTCCCACCCCACCACCTCGCAGCCCTCGCCGGGACAGTTCAAGGAGGCCTACGAACGGCTCCTGGCGGACCACCGGGAGATCGTCTCGATCCACATCTCGCCCAGGCTGAGCGGGACCCTGAGCTCCGCCGAGCAGGCGGCCCGGATGATCGGCGAGGAGCGCGTCCACGCGGTCGACTCGCGGTTCGCCTCGATGCCGCTCGCGGCGCTTGTCCTGGTCGCCGCAAGGGCGGCGGCGGAAGGCGCCGACGCCGCCGCGGTGATCGCCGACGTCACCCGCGTCCGCGCCGCGACGCGCTGCTTCTTCGCCGTCTCGACCCTCGAGTACCTCCGCCGGGGCGGCCGGATCGGCGCCGCGGGCGCCCTCCTCGGCTCGGTCCTCCAGATCAAGCCGATCCTCGCCATTGAGGATGGCCAGGTGGTGCCCCTGGAGCGCGTCCGCACCCATGACCGGGCCCTCCTGCGCCTCGTCGAGCTGGCCCGGTCGGTCGACCGCTCCCACGGCCTCTGCCTGGTGATCGGCCACGCCGCCGCCGAGCCGGCCGCACGCTCGCTGGCCGAGCGTCTCGACGGCATCGCGGAGACCCTCGTGATCCAGCCGCTGGGCCCGGTGGTCGGCGCCCACGCGGGCCCGGGCACGGTCGGGGTCGCCGTCTACCCGGCGGAGCTGTTCCCGCTCGGGATCCGAACGGGCCTGGAGGTCAGCGCCCCCGCGTAGCTCTGATCACCCTCCCCATTTATGCGGCAGTGATCACCCTCCCCATTTTTATGGGGAGGGCAGGGTGGGGCCGTACAGCGGCCTGGAACTCTTTCGGGTCCATGTTGAGGCCTCCCCTCATCCCCACCCTGCCCTCCCCGCAGAGCGGGGAGGGGGAAAACTGCTGCTTTGGGCGGCTTATGGAGACTGCCCCAGTTCTGTTAATGCGCCTTCCGCCACAGCACGCCCGTCGAGTCGGCCAGCTTCTCCACCCGCCGCTGCACCGCCAGCAGCTGGAGATGGGCCAAGCCCTCCTGGAGCGCCGCCCGCCTGTCCCAGATGTGCTTCCGCTCCCCCCAGACCTGGAACGCCACCTCCCAGCCCGTCATCGGCTCCTCCCCGACCAGGCCCTCGATCTGGTCGAGCCGGCGCTGGTGGTGGGCGTGGAGCTGCGCCACCCGGCCCGAGGCGTCGGTGAAGGGCCGCCCGTGGGAGGGCAGTACGAGGGTCGGTCCGAGGGCCAGCAGGCGGTCGAGGGATTCCAGGAAGTCACCGAGCGGGTTGGGCGTGCTCTGGGGGTGGAGGGAGATGTTGGTGCTGATGTCGGGCAGGATCTGGTCGCCCGCGAAGAGGATCCGGTCGTCGAGGTCGAAGAGGCAGACGTGCCCGGGCGAGTGGCCCGGGGTCCATTCCACGCGCAGCCTGCGGCCGCCCAGCTCGAGCGTCTCCGCGCCGTCGAGCTGGACGTCCGGCTCGCCCGGCCGGACGAACTCGCGCATCGCCCGGGACGCGTTCTCGAGCATGTTGATGTCGGACTCCGGCACCCCGTTGAGGCGGAGGTTCTGGCCGACCTCGGCGATCAGGTGCTCGAGCTCGAGGTAGCGTGGATGGACCATGGGCACCTCGAGCCGGTGCATGTAAAGCTCCGCACCGGTCGCCTCCTTGATCGCGCCGGCGGCGCCGAAGTGGTCGGGATGGATGTGGGTGATGACGAGCCGGCGGAGCTTCGCGTCGGGGCCGCCCACCTCGCGGATCGCCGCCAGAACGGTCGCCACCGAGGCGTCGGTCTGGATCCCGCAGTCGAGCAGGTCGACCTGGGCGCCGGCGGAGAAGAGGAAGCAGTTGACGACCTCCTCCTCCCAGGGAATCGGGAGGCGAACCTCGTGGATGCCTGGCGCGATCAGGTTGAGCTTGGTCTCAGTGGCACCCACCGCTAGCCGAAGTCTACCCGCCGCTAAGATGGGAATCAGGACCCATGACGCGAGGCGCCATTCGGGTCACGAAACCAGGAGGTAATCCATGGCCCAAGAGATGTCTGCCGACCAGGTCACGCCGGACGTGGTCATCGAGCAGATGCCACAGCACCTCGACGTCGCCAAGGCCGGTGCCACCAACGCCACGGTGCAGTTCGACCTGAGCGGCGACAGCGGCGGCAAGTGGTGGCTCAAGATCCACGACGGCACCGCCGAATCGGGCAAAGGTGAGGTCGAGAACCCCAACCTGACGCTGCTGGCGTCCGCCGACGACTACGTCAAGATCGCCCTCGGGCAGATGGACGGCACCGCCGCCTTCATGCAGGGAAAGCTCAAGATCAAGGGCGACATGGGACTCGCGATCAAGTTCCAGAGCCTGTTCAAGAGGCCTGCCTGAGCCTCCTCAGTCGAACTTCCAGGTAGCCAACCGCTTGCCCATCTCGGTCGCGATGGCCGTGCCCCGGACGTCCATCTCGACGACGTGCGATCCGGTGAGGGCGAAGCGGCGGCCCTGGGCGTCCTCCTGGGCGTCCTTCGCGTTTCCCCAGCTGATCGAGGTCAGCTGCTCGTCGCCGCCAATGTTGGTGGCGACCCAGCCGGGCAGGTCGGTCGCCGTACCCACCTGGTAGGTGCCGACGATCAGGAAGCCGAAGTCGCCGCTGCCAGGCTCGCCCTGGGGTAGGTCGTTGACGATGTCGAAGGTCGCGTCGACACCCACCGGGAGCGTTTTCGGCAGGGTCGGCTGGAGCCGTTCCTGGAACTTCCAGGTCGAGGGGTAGCACCAGGACCAGCCGAACTGGACCTCCTCGATCCCGTGGTCGCCGGTGGGGCACTTGACGCCCTGGCCCTCGGAGCGGATCGTCGGCGCGGGGGCCGGCTTGGCGCTGGACGAGAGCGAGCAGCCTGCCAGCGGCAGGATCGCCAAGACCGCCACCAGCGCGTGCAGCCGCAAACCGCGGCGAGTTTAGCGCAGGCCTACGTCAAAGCTCCGTCGGCTGGCCGCCGCGGCTCAGGACAGGCCGCCGATGACGACCGACTTCATCTCCGTGTAGTCGTGGTAGGCCTCGGTCCCGTGCTCCTTGCCGAAGCCCGACTGCTTGGTTCCCCCGAAGGGCAGCTCGTCGTAGGCGATCTGGACCGAGTTGACCCAGGTGTAGCCGGCCTCGATCTCGTTGATCGCCCGGAAGGCCGACGCCATGCTGCCCGTCCAGATCGAGGAGCCGAGCCCGTAGGGTGAGTCGTTGGCCAGGCGGATCGCCTCGTCGAGGTCCTTCACCATCACCACCGGCAGCGCCGGCCCGAAGACCTCCTCGGTCAGCATCCGGCTCCCGGCCGCGACCTCGGCGAGCACCACCGCGTTCAGGAAGTTCCCCCGGTCGAAATCCTCTCCCTCCGGCCGCCCGCCGCCGTAGACGATCCGGGCGCCCTTCTCGAGCGCGTCCTTCACCTGCGCCTCGACCTCGGCCCGCTGGGTCGAGGTGTGCATCGGGCCCATCCGGCTGGCCGGGTCGAGGCCGTTGCCCGGCTTCATCTTGGCCGCCTGGCCGCTGAGCCTCTCGAGGAAGGCGTCGAAGACCGACTCCTCGACGTAGATCCGCTTGGTCGCGAGGCAGGCCTGGCCGCAGTTGAAGAAGCGGCCGACTCTCACCGCCGCCGCGGCGGCGTCGAGGTCGGCGTCGGCGAGCACGATGCAGGGATCGCTGCCGCCCAGCTCGAGCGTGATCTTCTTGAGCTGCTCGGCAGCCCGCGCCATCACCTTCTTGCCGGTCGGCGTCGAGCCGGTGAGACCGATCTTGCGGATCAGCGGGTGGGTGACGATCGCGTCCCCGGTGCCGGTCCCCAGGACGACGTTGACGACGCCCTCGGGGAGCCCGCCGTCGAGCAGCGCCTGGATGCAGGCGAGGGTCGAGAGGGGCGTGGTGCTGGAGGGCTTGAGGACGACGCAGTTGCCGGCCGCGATGGAGGGGGCCACCTTGTTCGCGGCCAGGGTCAGCGGGAAGTTCCAGGGCACGATCGCGCCCGTCACCCCGATCGGCCGCCGCACGACCAGCCCGGTCAGCTTGGTCGAGGCGAGGTTGACGTGCTCGCCGTGGACCTTGTCGGCGAGGTCGGCGAACCAGGCGATGTTGTCGGCGAAGCGCTCCGCCTCGATCTTCGACTCGAGCAGGGTCTTGCCCTGCTCCCGGGTCAGCAGGTTGGCGATCTCCTCCACCTTGGTGTGGGCGTGGGCGGCGGCCTTGTGGAGGATCTTGGCGCGCTCCGCGGGCGCCAGCCGGCCCCAGCCCTGCTGTGCCCTGGCGGCCGCCTTCGCCGCCCGGTCGACGTCCTCCGGCCCGCCCGCCGGGACCTTGTCGACGACCTCACCGGTGGCCGGGTTCATCACGTCGTAGGTCTCGCCGGAGGCGGCCTGAACCCGCTGCCCCTCGATGATCATCGTGGCCATTCACACAACTCCCAGGAATGCAAAATCGAAAGCTGAACTCGGATTTAATTATGGGATGGCCGTGAGCGTGACCAGGGACCGAGGCGTGGGGGTCATCACGATGGACCGCCCGCCCGCCAACAGCTACGACGTCGCCTTCGCCCGCGAGCTCGGAGCCGCCATCGACGATGCCCGGGTCGACGAGGAGATTGGCGCGGTGGTGCTCCGGAGCGCGAGCGCGAAGTTCTTCTCCGCGGGGGCTGACGTGGGCGCCTTCCAGAAGGGCAGCCCGCGGCAGCGCTGGATGACCGTGCTCCTGATGCACGAGGTACTCCGCAAGATGGAGACGACGCCGCTCATCTTCATCGCCGAGATCGCCGGCCACGCGCTCGGCGGCGGCCTCGAGATCGCCCTCGCCTGTGACTTCCGCTTCGCCGCCAACGGCGACTACACGCTCGGGCTGCCGGAGGTGAACCTGGGCCTCTTCCCGGGCAACGGCGGCACCCAGCGCCTGCCCCGCCTGGTCGGCAAGTCGAAGGGCCTGGAGCTGATCGTCAAGGCGCGCACCTTCTCACCCGAAGGCGCCGAGAAGCTGGGCGTCGTCGACCGCCTCTTCGACAACCCGGAGAAGCTGCGGGCGATGACCCTCGACTACGCCGCCGAGCTCGCCGCCGGCCCGCGGGAGGCGATCGGCCGGGCGAAGGTCACCACCCAGCTCGGCTACGACGCCCCGCTCGACCTCGGCAACGCGCTCGAGCGAGAGGCGATCAACCGGATCTTCGTCTCCGACGACGCCGCGGAGGGGATCGCGGCCTTCTTCGAGAAGCGCAAGCCGGACTTCAAAGGGCGCTAGAAGAAACCCTCCCCACCGCGTGGGGCCGCTGAACAAGATCACCCTCCCCACCGTATGGGGCCGCTGAACAAGATCACCCTCCCCACCGCGTGGGGCCGCTGAACAAGATCACCCTCCCCACCGTGTGGGGCCGCTGAACAAGATCACCCTCCCCACCGTGTGGGGAGGGCAGGGTGGGGATGCGCAGAGGCCTCCTAACCTCGCCCCGTCCAGAACCCGTCGGGGTCGAACCTCCGTATCTGCGCCAGCTCCTCCAGCGTCGGTGCGGGCGTCTCCCCCACCTCCGGCGCCACCCGCAGCACCCACCCCGTCTCCGCACGAACCTCGGCGACGGTATGCCCCGGATGCACTGACGCCAGGTACGCCTCCCCACCCTCCGCCGGGAACCGGAACACCCCGAGCGTGGTGACGATGGCCGAAGGGCCGCCGCCCGGCAGCCCGTTTCGCGACCGCCAGCCTGGGGTGCCGTCGCCGTGGCCGGGCGAGGTGAGGTAGGAGACACGCTCGACCAGCCGCCGCTTCTCGTGGTTCAGCAGCGTTACCCAGCGCCGGGAGAGGATCGCGATGTCCGCCCCTCCCCCGCTGCCGGGCAGCTTCACCGAAGGCCGCCGGAAGTCGCCGATGTAGGAGGTGTTGAGGTTCCCGAACCGGTCCACCTCCGCCCCGCCGATGAAGCCCAGGTCGACCAGTCCCTGCCCCAGCAGGGCCATCACGTTCGACATCCGGGTCGCCCAGTGGGCGCCCACAACGTTGGGTGGGTCGCCCATCGTGCCCAGAAACGCTTCCGCGGGCGCCGCCCGAAGGAGACCGACCTCGTAGAGGCCGAGCGCCGCCGGCGCATGGGTCGAGCGCGCCACAGCGAAGGCGAGAACGGGCAGCCGCATGCCGACGAAGACCAGCTCGCCGTCGGCGATCTCGCGAGCCGCCACCGCGACCATCATCTCCTGCGCCGTGTACTCACTCATCGCCGTAGTCCACCGGCGCCGAGGGGCGGTGGCGGCTGATTCGGAGCGGCCCCAGGTCGCCCAGCTTGTCCAGGTAGGCTGCCCGGTCCTCGACGCCGAGTACCCACTCCTCCAGCCACGCCAGGAAGCCTTCCCGCGTCCGCGACCGCTCGCCGTAGCTGTGCATGAAGGCGTGGTCGCGCCGCCAGTAGCCCTGGACCGGGGCCGGGTGGGCGCCCCCCGGTTCGTGCACGACGGCGACCACCTTGCTCTCGGCGACCAGGACCCGGTTGGGGTCGGAGAGGATGACCTCGGCGTCGACCAGCTCCTCGCAGCTCAGGATCACGGCTCCCGCCGCCAGGGCGGCCTCCTCCGCCACCCCCAGCGGTCCCCAGCAGTGGGCGCGGCCCTCGGCGTCGGCGCGCTGGACATGGAGGATCGCCAGGTCGGGCTTGAGCGCCGCCACCTGGACCGCACCGTCGACGAAGCGGAGCCCCGGGTTGGAGCGGAGGATGTCGGAGCCGAGCAGAGTCCGGGTGGGGATGTAAGGCGATCCCCAGGCTGCCGCCCAGAGCGCCAGGGAGACCGAGAAGTTGGAGTGGTCGTGGATCTCCAGCGGGAGCGGCACGCCGCCCTCGGCGGCCCGACGGTAGTTGTGGCCGAGGCCCTCGGAGACGTTGCCGACCCAGGCCGCGGCCACCCGGCGGGCGCAGCCGGCGCCGACCAGCTGGTCGAAGAGCGAGTCCGAGATGGGAGCGATCAGCTCGAGGTCGCGCCGGCCCTGGCGGATGATCTCGTGGCCCGCGGCGAAGGGGACCAGCGGCTCCAGCGAACAGCTCATCGCGATCGACATCCCGTCGCGCAGGTGGCGCTCGACGGCCGCGCCCATGGTCATCAGTTTTGGCAAGTCGGAGCCTGCCTAACGAGTTTGAGGAACGACCGCAAAGGCCAGTTCAAGGGTTATTGTTCGCAGGATATGGGAGTGGTGCGCCCGGTGACCCAGTCAGGTCAGGGCCTGGTCGAGTACGTCCTGATCCTGATCCTGGTTTCGATCGTGGTCATCGTGATCATCATGACCCAGGGCCAGGTGGTCAAGAACATGCTCTCCAACGTCTCGGCGGCCCTCGCGACATGACGCGAACGGCCGCCTTCTGCCGCCGCGCTCAGTACGGCCAGGGGATGGTCGAGTACGCCTTCATCCTGGTCCTCATCTCGCTCGTCGTGATCGTGATGCTGATCACGACCGGCGGCCAGATCAAGAACCTCTTCTCCGACATCACCTACACCCTGAACAACCAGGCAGGCCTTTAGCAGATCACCCCGGCGATGCGGTTGAGGAAAGCCCCCTCGACGCTGTTCATGAGGTGCGTGGAGATCATGCCTGTACGAGCACGGTGCGGGCGGGGGCGCCGTCGCTGCCGACCAGCTTGAGGGGCAGGCAGTAGAGGTCGTACTCGCCGGGCTCCACCTTGCTCAGGTCGAGTCCCTCGACCACCACGACGCGGGCGGCCAGCAGGGTGTGGTGAACCGGGTGCTCGAAGGGCGCGTGGTAGCTCTCGACCGAGAGATAGTCGACGCCGACCAGGATCTTGCCCTCCGCGACCAGGCGCCGGGCGAGCTCGAGGCCGACTGCCACGAACTCGGTGTCGAAGTCGCTCTCCGCGGCGCCCCAGCGGGCCGAGTTCCGGGTCTTGAAGAGGACCCGCCGGTGTTCGGTGGCCGGCAGGTCCTCGGGCCGCAGCTCGAGGCCGGGTGGGTTCGCCTCGACCACGAGGCAGGGCCCGACCAGGGTCTCGACCGGGATCGAGTCGATGCCGGTCGCGTCATCGACGAAGTGGACGGGCGCGTCGACGTGGGTCCCCGTGTGCACCCCGGCGTCGAGGCGCGAGACGTTGGCGGCGTCGCCCTTGCTGATCGCGCTCACCCGCTCCAGGCTGACCCGCGGGTCGCCCGGCCAGGTGGGGAGCCGGGAGGAGATGGGCACCGACACGTCGTAGATCTTCATCTTGGAGTTCCAAGGTTAGCGTCCTGGCGCGGCGGCTCTCTGGCTGCGCTGATGCCTTGTGTCGATCGGCACGCATTGCGTCCTTGACCATGGAAGGGGAGACGGGTTCGGGCCTTGGTGTCGGAATGCGGCGCCTGGTCGCCGACTCGACAGAATTCGGGTCGAGTGTAGGAAAAAGAGGCAATCCAGGGTCTCGGATAGCCTCTTTTTCCGACACTCGCGGACTGGAAGAAGAAAGTCGCCGCGTCCGACGCCCAGACGTCCAACTCGACTCCCCTTCATAGGCTTCTCGCAAGATGCCCGAGTCGACACAGGGCGACATTAGTTTGGCGCACGTTGCGGGCGGCTAAAAAACTTGACTTTGGACGGTTCGATACTCTAATACATACGTATGACCAAACCAAGCCCCGCCGTCCTGCCGGTCGCCGCTCTGTCGGCCAAGGAGCAGATCGTGCGGGCGGCCGCCGACTCGCTCCTCGAGAACGGCTACGCGGGGACCAGCGTCCGCTCGATCGCCTCCCGGGCCGGGGTCGCGATCGGCAACCTCCAGTACTACTTTCCGACCAAGTCGGAGCTGCTGATCGAAGCCTGGCGCCACCTCACCGAGCGCTCGGTGGAGGAGCTCCGCACCAGCCTCAACCAGATGACCGATCCGATCTGGCTGATCGAGAGCGGGATCGTCAGCATCTGGGAGAGCCTTCGCCGCCTCGGCGACATCCAGCTGGCGGCCTTCGACCTCCTCGTCCAGGCGCCCAAGCAGGAGAGCCTGCAGGCGTTCCTGCCCGAGCTCTTCGCGAGCTACCGGGAGGTCGTCGAGGAGCAGCTCGACCGCCTCGAACGGGACGGCCGGGTGCGGCTGAAGATCGAGCGCGAGGTGCTCGTGCCCCTGATCCTGAACACCGTCCTCGGCTTCGGCCTGTACTACGTGGTGACCCGCGACGAGGACTCCTGCCTGCGTGCCCTGAGCGCCTGGCGAGAGCTGGCGAGCAGCGTCGTCGAGCCGGTGCTGTGATCGTCACCGACGAGCTCGACGCGATCGAGTCGCTCTGGAAGGCGGGCCTCGAAGAGGCCTTCACGGCCTACCGCCCGGCCACCGCCGGGCTCGGCGAAGGTGACGCTTCGCGGGTCGCGCTGGCCGCCGCGCTGGTGGAGACGGCGCTCAGCCTCCAGCGGCTGGGCCGGTCGGCGCCGCCGGCGCCCGACCTGCTCCGGGGCGACCTCTGCCTGGCGCGCGCGTCGCGGCTGCTCGCCGACACCCGCGACCAGCGCCTCCAGGTGTCCTTCGCGCGGGCGATCGAGGACCAGTCCGCCGCCGCGGCGGCGGAGCGGGAGCCGGAGCCGGCGCGGGCGCGGCTGCTCCGCGCGATCGCGGAGGCGCGATGACGGCGAGCGCCCGGATCGGGCTCAGCAGCAGCCGCCCGACCGAGTTCGTCGACCTCACGGCGAGGCTTCAGGACGCGGTCGAGAAGGCCGGCCTGCTCAACGGGAGGGTGCACCTCCAGTCCCTCCACACAACGCTCGGGCTGGCGGTGAACGAAAACGAGCCGCTCCTCCTCGCCGACCTCGAGGCGATGCTCAGGCGGCTGGTGCCGCTCGAGGCCACCTACCTCCACGACGACTTCTCACTACGGGCCGCTGTGAGCGAGGAGGAGCCCGCCAACGGCCACGCCCACGCCCGCAACCTTCTCCTCCAGCCCGGCCTCACCATCCTGGTCGAGGAGGGCGAGCTGCTGCTCGGCCGCTGGCAGTCCGTCTTCGCGGTGGAGCTCGACGGTCCCCGGGCGCGGGAGGTGGCGGTCCAGCTCGAGGGCGACTTCGCCCAGCGCGGCTCCGACGGCGTCCGGCGCCTGATCGAGCTCGAGCTGGAGCGCCAGCTTCACACCGACCCGCACCCGGTGGGCGACCCGATGCGGCGGCTGGTCGAGGCCGGCGGCAAGCGCTTCCGGCCGCTCCTCGTCCTCCTCACCTCGCGCCTCGGCCCCGACCACGACCCCCTCCGCGCGGCCACGCTGGCGGCCGCCATCGAGCTGATCCACGCGGCGACACTCGTCCACGACGACTACGTCGACGAGAGCCCCAGGCGCCGCGGCAGGCCGACCGTCGCGGCCGCCGAGGGTCCCGCCCGCGCCGTCGCCGTCGGCGACTACTACTTCGCCAAGGCCACCCGGCTGATCGCCGAGCTGGGCAACCCGGAGGTGACCGCCACGGTTGCCGGCGCGATGGAGGCGATCTGCCGCGCCCAGATCGACGACCTCGAGCTCCGCGGCGGCTACCCGGGCGACGAGGCAGCCTACCTCAAGGTCGTGCGGGGCAAGACCGCCGCCCTGATCGCAGCCTCCTGCGTGGCCGGCGCCCAACTGGCGGGTGCGAGCGGCGAGGTGGTCGACCGGGTGCGCCGCTACGGCGAGGCCGTCGGCATCGCCTTCCAGATGACCGACGACGTCGTCGACTTCAGCGAGCACTCGGGCAAGCCGATGGGCCAGGACATCCGGGAGCGGGTCCTCTCCCTTCCCCTCATCTACGCCACCGAGGACGCCGTGGTGGGCGAGGAGATCCAGCGCCTGCTGGCCGGCACGCTCGCCGATGAGCAGCTCCGCCGGGTCGTCGACCTGGTATCGGGAAGCGGAGCCCTGGAGCGCGTCAAGGGGCAGGCCCAGGGGCTCGTCCGGGTCGCCCTGGCGGAGCTCGAGGGCGTCGACCTGGACGGCGTCAAGTCGACCCTGGTCGAGATCGCCGAAAGCGTGGTCGACCGCCGTGCATAGGCAGGTCGGGCTCGGTCTCGCCTCCCGCGGCGACGTCCGCGACACCGTCGAGTACGCCCGCCAGGCGGAGGCGGCCGGCCTGGAGTCGGTCTGGGTCCATGACAGCTACTTCGAGCGCGACCCCATCTCCTTTCTCTCCGCGATGGCTTACGCGACGCGCGAGATCCGCCTCGGGGCCGGCTCGCTCAACCCCTACACGCGGCACCCCTTCGTGCTCGCCTCCACCCTCTCCTCGCTCGACGACCTCGCCCCCGAGCGCATCTCGCTGGCGCTCGGCAGCGGCCTTCCCCTGCGCCTGCTGCAGATGGCGATCCCCTTCGAGAACGCGCCCGCGCGGGTCGGCGAGGCGATCGACCAGGTCCGCGAGCTGTGGGCCGGCCGGCGGCTGACCCTGAACGACAAGGTGCCGCCGCTGGTGCCGATGTTCCAGCCGCCGCACCGCATCCCGATCTACATCGCCGCCTATACCCGGCCCTACCTGGAGCTGGCGGGAGCGAAGGCCGACGGCTACCTGAGCCGCCCGCTCGAGTCGCTGCCCGCTTTCGAGCTGATGCGCCGGCGCGTCCTCGAATCGGCGGTGGCGCACGGCCGGCAGGAGTCGGAGCTCGACTTCCGCGGCTACCTCTTCGCGCTCGTCGACCGCTCCCGGGCGGAGGCGCGCAATCGCGCCAAGCGCGACCCCTTCGTCATCTACATGATCTCGATCCTCTCCGACACCTCGCTCAAGCGGGCGGGCTTCCCGGCCGAGCTGCGGGACACCGTCAACAAGCTCTGGCGGGCGGAGGACTACCACGGCGCCGCCCAGGCGATCCCCGACGAGCTGCTCGACGCCTACATCCTGGTCGGCACCGCCGACGACGTCGCCGAGCGGGCGCTCGAGTACCACCGGGCGGGCATGGACGTGCCGCTCCTCCAGCCGATCGTGCAGGAGGAGGACCAGGTCCGCGCCGTGCTCGAGGCCGCGGTGACCTACGGCTCGGAGGGCCGGGTGGGAGCCGGGGCGCTCGGCTCGGCCGGCGGGCGGACAGGCTCCGGCGCAGTCGAGCGGGAGGGCTTCGCCGGTCGGACCTGGCGAAAGCTCGGCGCCGTCTACGAGGTGACCAGGCCGTTCAGCTTCACCGCCTCCGTGCTGCCGGTGGCCGCCGGCGGCGTGCTCGCCTGGTCGCTGGGCCGCATCGACGTCCTGCCCTGGCTGCTGGCGGTGATCGGCGGGCTGGCGCTCCACGCCGGTACCAACGTGCTCAACGAGGTCTACGACGTCCGCCACGGCATCGACTCGATCACCTCGCCGAGGGCCTCGCTGGCGATCGTGAAGGGCCGCATCAGCGAGCGCGGCGCCCTGGCCCTCGCCTACGGCTGCTTCGCCCTGACGGTCCTCATCGGGCTCTACCTGACCGCGGTCCGGGGACCCTGGATGGTGGTGCTGGGCGCGATCGGACTGCTCGGCGGCTACTTCTACACGGCCCCGCCCTTCCATTACAAGTACCGCGCCCTCGGTGTCCCCCTGGTCTTCCTCCTGATGGGCCCGCTGATGGTGGTGGGCGGCTACTTCGCGGCCTCGGGCGGGTTCGACTGGCGGACGATCGCGCTGGCGGTTCCGGTCGGCCTGCTCGTCACCGCCATCCTCCATGGCAACGAGTGGCGCGACATCGGCGAGGACAAGCGGCTCGGCTTCACGACGCTCTCGGCGGAGGTCGGCCGGCCCTTCGCCCGCTGGTTCTACGTCGCCCTCCTGGTCGGCGCCTACGTGGCGGTGGCGCTGGCGGTGATGCTCCGCCTCCTCCCCACCCTGACGCTGCTGACGACGCTCAGCCTCCCGGTGGCGGTCTGGCTCCTCCACCAGGCCGAGAAGGGGGCGGGTGGCTCGCTCCGCTCGATCGCGATGATCGACCTCTACACGGCCCGGCTCCACACCCTTTTCGGCGTCCTCCTCCTGGCGGGCCTGATCTCCGCCCGGCTCCTCAGCTGACGGGTTCTTTGATCCGGGGACGCGACTTCGCCCTCGGTCTCGGCCTGGCCGGCGTGGTCTGGACCTCCGCCTTTCGGGGCCGCCGGCACTTCTGGCAGAAGATGGCGCTCGGGGTCGGCGCGATGGGGGCGATCGCGGTGGCCGCCAACCCCGAGCTGCGTTCCCCCCGCAACCGGCCCCGTCTCCGCGACCTCCCCCTCGGGCTCGCCACCGCCGCCGCCCTCTACGGCATCTTCCGGGTCGGCGACCGCTTCGCCCGCCGCGTGATGCCGACCGGCGCAGAGGACATCGCCGACGTCTACGAGCGCCGGCGGATGGCGCCCCGCTGGTTCATCGCGCCCGCCCTCGCGCTGGTCATCGCGCCGGGCGAGGAGCTCTTCTGGCGGGGGCTCGTCAACGGCTACCTGATGCAGCGGCTGGGCCGGGTGACCGGCTCGGCGGTGGGGGCGGCGATCTACGGCGGCATCCACCTGATCACCGGCAACCTCACGCTCGCCGGCGCGGCCGGCATCGCCGGCGCCTTCTGGAGCCTCCAGTACCTCTTCGAAGGCCGGCTGCCGGCGGCGATCGTGAGCCACGTCACCTGGGACCTCTGGATCTTCCTTGTCCAGCCGACGGTCGAGCTGGAGGACTGACGTTTCGGTGGCGACTCGGCTGGCCGTCTTCTTCATGCTCGGCGGCGTTGCCGGCTTCGGGGCGGTGTTCCTCGAGCTGCCGGGCATCGTGCTCGCCCTGATCGTGCTCGGCGTCGTCGCCGGGACGGGCCGGCGGCGGGCGGACCTGGTCCGGGTCGGCGGCTACCTGTTGGGCGTCGGGATCGTCGGCTGGAGCCTGGTCGGGCCCGCCGTCAAGGGGGGCGGTGGCTACCTCTTCGTGAGCGGCTGGGTGCTCGTCACCGGCTACGCCCTGGTTGCGGTCGCGGGCGCGCTGCTGGTGGCGGGCCTGGCGCTGGCCGAGCTCAGGCGGCCAGGCGTTCACCGCTGACCTACTTCCTCCTCGGCGCCGCAGCCTTCCTCGCCCTCTACCTGCCGCAGCCGATCCTGCCCCTGCTGGACCACGAGTTCCACACCAACCCGGCGGTGACCGGACTGACGATGACCGCCGGGCTGCTCGGCTTCGCGGTCTCCGGGCTGCTGCCCGAGGGCGAACCGACGCGGACCATGAGGCGGGCGATGTGGCTGGTCGTCGTCTCCAGCACGGTCGCCGCGCTGAGCCCGCTCTTCGCGGTGCTGCTGGCGGCGCGGGCGGGCCAGGGGATCGGCGTCGGCCTGCTCGTCGCGGGCGGGCTCGCCGACATCGCGCGCAATCATCCCGCCGCGCGCGGCGGGCGGCTCACCGGGCTGCTGATCGGCGGCACCGCGATCGGCGGTCTGGTCAGCCGGCTCACCGGCTACTCCGCCCTCTGGCTCGGCTGGCGGGCGGCCTTCGCCCTCGGCGGCGTGATCGCCCTGGGCCTCCTCAGCCTCTCCCTTAACAGGCTTGCTAGGTCCCCGGCGGAGACTGGTCGTATTGAGGTGGTGAGCCCCCGGGAGGGAGGGGCTGTGCCGGTCGGGTTGGTGGTGGCCGGGTTGGGGATCCTCTTCGTCAACATCGCCGTCTTCGACCTGCTGCCCTACCGGCTCGCCGCCGCGCCGTTCCACCTCCCCACCGCCCTCGCCGACCTCGTCTACCTCGCGTTCGTCCCGGCCCTGCTCACGGCCGGCATCGCCGGGCGGGCCGTCGACCGCTTCGGCGCCCGCGCCGTGGTGCTGGCGACCGTTCTGCTCGGGATCGGCTGTCTCCTGGTCGGGCTGCTGCCGGCCCTGCCGGCGGTCGCGGTGATGGCGACCGGCTCGATCTCCGGTGCGGTGGCGCTCCACACCAGCCACAGCGGCGCCGCCGCGGCGCGGGGACGTGTCGCCGTCGGCCGCTACCTCACCGCCTACTACGTCGGCGGCGCGCTGGCCGCGCCGGTCGCCGCCGCCGCGTACCAGGCCTGGGGCTGGGCAGGTGCGGTGCTTCCGCTCTGCGCCGTCTGGGCCGGGGTCGGACTGCTGGCGCTCTTCAGCCCAGCCTCACGCTGGCGCCTAGACACCGGCCCAGGCGCTCCACCTCGCGAGCAGCTCCCCGCCGCTCCCTAGCGCTGAGCGGCCGGAACTCGGTCAGCGTGAGCTCGATCACCGGTGCCCGACGAGGAGGCCCACGGTGCCGAAGGTGAGACCGCGGAACTCGACCGCGCTCCAGTCGGCCGCGGCGGCGAGCTCCGCCAGCTGGGGGCCGGTGCGGTAGGAGTCGACGGTGTCGCTCAGGTAGCGATAGGCGTCGGGCACCCCGCTCACGGCGGCGCCAACCCGGGGCAGGACGTGGCGGAGGTGGAACCGGTAGAGGGCGCCGAAGGCCGACGCCGGCGGCTTGACGAACTCGAGCACGACAACCCGCCGGGCGACCCGCGCCAGCTCCGCCAGGCCGAGGCGGGGATCGGCCAGGTTGCGGAGGCCGAAGGCCATCGTGGCGACGTCGAAGTCGCCGTCCCAGAAGGGGAGCCGGAGCGCGTCGCCCTTGATGAACTCGAGACCGGGATTGTCGGCCCTCGCTTTCGCCAGCATGCCAGGGCTGAAGTCGAGCCCCACCACCCGGCCGCCGGCGGCGCGCCGGGCGAGCTCGGCCGTGAGCCGTCCCGAGCCGCAGGCGACGTCGAGCGCGGACTGGCCCGGCTCGAGCCGGGTGGCGGCTGCCGCCGCGCGGCGCCAGCGGCCGTCGCTGCCGCCGCTCAGGATCGTGTTGAGGAGGTCGTAGCGGGGCGCGATCCGGTCGAACATCGCGCGGACCGCCGCCGCGTCCCGCTCCTCGGGAGGCTCGGTCAGCCGCGCCTCCAGAGCGACGCGATGCCCTGGCCCACGCCGATGCACATCGTCGCCAGGCCGACCTCGGCCCCACTCCGGTTCATCTCGTGGGTCAGCGAGCAGACCAGGCGGGAGCCGCTCGAGCCGAGCGGGTGGCCGAGCGCGATCGCGCCGCCGTTGACATTCACCTTCGCCTCGTCCAGCGCCAGCTCCCGGACGCAGGCGACCGACTGGGCCGCGAACGCCTCGTTGAGCTCGACCAGGTCGACGTCGTGGACCGAGAGCCCCGCCCGGGCCAGGGCCTTGCGGGTCGCCGGCACGGGACCTATCCCCATGTAGCTGGGGTGGACGCCCGCGCTCGTCCCGGCGATGAAGGTGGCCAGCGCCCGGAGGCCGCGGCGCTTGGCCTCCCCCGCCTCCATCAGGACCAGGGCAGACGCCCCGTCATTGAGCGGCGAGGCGTTCCCGGCGGTGACCGTCCCGTCGGCCTGGAAGACCGGCTTCAGCCGCCCCAGCGACTCCAGCGTGGAGTCCTCGCGCGGCCCTTCGTCGGCGCTGACCGTGATCGAGTCCCCTTTCCGCTGCGGGACGGCCACCGGCACCAGCTCGGCGTCGAACCGGCCCGCCTTCTGGGCGGCGACGGCGCGCTGGTGGGAGCGGAGGGCGAACTCGTCCTGCTCCTGCCGGCTCACCTCGTACTTGGCCGCGACCCGCTCCGCCGTCTCGCCCATCTGGAGGGTGCCGTAGAGGTCCGCCATCTTGGGGTTGACGAGGCGCCAGCCGAGCGAGGTGTCGTAGGCCGTCTGGGGGCCCCGCGGATACGCCCCGTCGGGCTTTGCCATCACCCAGGGCGCCCGCGTCATCGACTCCACGCCGCCCGCGATGACGACGTCGGCGCCGCCGGCCTGGATCTCACGGGCCGCCGCGATGGTCGCCTGCATGCCCGAGCCGCAGAGCCGGTTGACGGTCTGGCCGGGAACCTCGACCGGGAAGCCGGCGAGGAGAAGGCCCATCCGGGCGACGTTGCGGTTGTCCTCACCGGCCTGGTTGGCACAGCCGAAGATCACGTCCTCCACCTCGCCCGGGTCGAGCCCGATCCGGTCGACGACCTCGCGCAGCACGACCGCGGCGAGGTCGTCCGGGCGGACGTCCTTCAGCTGGCCGCCGTACTTCCCCATCGGGGTCCGGACCGCGGAGACGATGACGACCTCGCGGAGCTCAGGCATCGGACCTCTTGAAGTCAGGCTTGCGCTTCTCCAGGAAGGCGGTCACGCCCTCCCGGAAGTCGGGGCCCGCGGCGCACGCCTCCTGGATGTAGGACTCGAACTCAGCGGCGTCCTCGTAGGAGGAGCCCTCGGCGAAGTTGACGGCCCGCTTGGCGCCGGCCAGGGCGCTCCGCGAGGCTGCCGCGAGGCGCTCGGCGAGGGCCCGGCACTCCGCCTCCACGGCGTCCTTGGGAACCACCCGGTTGACGACCCCGAAACGTTCGGCGTCCTCCGCCGAGAGCCGGTCGGCGGTGTAGAACATCTCCAGCGCCCGGCCCCTGCCGATGGCGCGGGGCAGCATCCAGCTGACGCCGCCGTCCGGGCCCAGGCCGAGGTTGGCGAACGCTTCCACGAGGTAGGCGTCGGCGGCGGCGATCCGGATGTCGCAGGCGAGCGCGAAGCTGGCCCCGATCCCCGCCGCCAGCCCGTTCATGCCGCAGATGACGGGCTTGGGCATCGAGCGCAGCCGCTGCAGGATGACGAGATATTCCTCGCGCAGGACGCGACCGACATCCTCGGCCGACCGCATGGCCGAGCCGTCGCCGGCCATCTCCTGCACGTCGGCTCCCGCCGAGAAGGCGCGCCCGGAACCGATCAGGACCACGCAGCGGACCGCGTCATCGCGCTCGACCTGCTTCAAGGCGGCGTCGAGCTGGCGCCGCGCCAGCGTGCCGATCGGGTTCAGCTTGTCGGGGCGGTTGAGCCGGATCCAGGCGACCGCCCCCTCCAGCTCGAGCAGCACGTGCTGCTCCTCGGCCTCAACCTGTGCCTGCTCCGCCATCCCTCGTCACCGCCCCTTGAACACGCCGCGCCGTTTCTCCAGGAAGGCGCGCATGCCCTCCTTCTGGTCCTCGCTCGCGAAGAGGAAGTAGAAGTTCCGGCGCTCGACCGCCAGGCCCTGCTGGAGGGGCGTCTCGAGCGCCTGGTTCACCGACTCCTTGGCCAGCCGCGCCGCCAGCGGCGGCTTCTCGGCGATCCGCCGGCCGAGCCGCTTGGCGACCTCGACCGTCACCTCCGCCGGTACGACCTTGTTGACCAGGCCGAGCTGGTAAGCCCGCTGGGCGGTGACCGGAAGGCCGGTCAGGTTGACCTCCATGGCGACGTACTTGCCCGCCGTCCGGGGCCAGCGCTGGGTGCCGCCGGCGCCGGCGATGATGCCGAGGTTGATCTCCGGCTGGCCGAAGCGGGCGGTGTCCCCGGCGACGATCAGGTCGCACATCAGGGCCAGCTCGCAGCCGCCACCGAGGGCGTAGCCGTTGACGGCCGCGATGAGCGGCTTGGTGAAGGCGGCGATCGCGGCCCAGCGGCCGGTCTGGTCGCGCTGCAGCTGGTCCACCGGTCCGCGCTCGGCCATGTCGCCGATGTCGGCGCCGGCCGCGAAGACCTTCGGCCCGCCGGTGAGGACGACCGCCCCCACCGACTCCTCCCGGCCCAGCTCGGCGAGCGCCGCGGCGACCTCCCCGATCAGCTCCGGGCTGAGCGCGTTGAGCACCTTGGGCCGGTTCAGCGTGATCACCCCGACGGGTGGCTCCAACTCGACCTGGATGAACTCGTAGGCCATCTGGGTATCATCCGGTAAATGGCCGAAGTCCTGCGCGACAGCTACGGCCGGATCGCCGACGACCTCCGGATCTCGGTCACCGACCGCTGCAACTTCCGCTGCATCTACTGCATGCCCCGCCGCCTGGCCAAGCTCTTCGTCGACCGCTACGGGGTCCGCACGATCCGAATCACCGGGGGCGAGCCGCTGGTCCGGATCGGGGTGGAGGAGCTGATCGGGATGATCAACGAGCTCGACCCGACCCTCGACATCACGATGACAACCAACGGCGTGCTGCTCGCCAACAAGGCGGAGAAGCTGGCCGCGGCGGGCCTGAAGCGGATCAACGTGTCCCTCGACACGCTGAGCATCGACCGCTTCAAGGAGATCGCCCGGGTCGACGCCTTCCGGAAGGTGCTGGAGGGCCTGGCGGCGGCCGAGGCGGCCGGCCTCAACCCGATCAAGCTCAACGTCGTAATCATGAAGGGCCAGAACGACGACGAGGTCGTCGACTTCGCCCGCCTCGCCCGCGAGAAGGGCTACGAAGTCCGCTTCATCGAGTTCATGCCGCTCGACGGCGACGGCATCTGGCGCCCCGACCTGGTCGTCCCTTCGCAGGCGATCCAGGAGCGGATCGAGGACCAGTTCCCCCTCGTCGGCCGGGCCAACGACCGCCCCGCCCCCTCCAACAACTACGGCTTCGCCGACGGCGCCCCGGGCGGGGTCGGCTTCATCTCGAGCGTCTCCCAGGCTTTCTGCACCACCTGCAACCGGATCCGGCTCACCGCCGAGGGCGGCCTCCGGACCTGCCTCTTCTCGCTCCACGAGACGCCCCTCCGCGACCTCCTGCGGGAGGGCGCCTCGAACGACTCGATCGCCCGCGTCATCGAGGCCGCGGTCTGGAAGAAGGAAGAGGGCCACCACATCGGCGAGGCGGGCTTCATCAAGCCGGCCAAGTCGATGTCCCAGATCGGCGGCTAGGGCGAATTAGCGAGGCTATGCGGCTTCAGCCTCGACCTGCTGAGGAACCCCGACCTCGAAGACGACCGCACCCAGGACCTCCAGCCGGCTCAGGGCTGAAGGGCGGATCGGAACGGGTCGGAAACACGAAGGCACGAAGAGCACGAAGACGCACGAAGGGCTTAGCCGTTCAGCATCCTCCGGAGGCCGCTTTTGAGGCTGTCGGTGTTGAAGTTGAGGAGGAGGCCCAACCAGCGTCTGGAGATACGGAGGTAGGTCAGCAGCTGCGCCTGGTGGATGGGCTCCAACCGCTGAACTGCCTTCAACTCCACTACGACCAAATCGTCGACCAGTAGATCCAGACGATAGCCCGCCTCCAAAAGTAGCCCACGGTAACCGATTGGGGAGCGCCAGCTCCTGGCGGTGGGCAATCCCTCTCAGCCTCAGTTCCTCGACCAGACAGGCGCGATGCACCGATTCCAAGAGTCCGGGCCCGAGCTGCCTATGGACCTCAATGGCTGCGCCGATGATCTCGCCTGAGAGAGCTTTAGCCCGGGCCTTGGCAGCCGGTGTTCGATAGCTGTCCACTTCCCACCCGGCTCCTTCGTGCGCCTCCGTGCTCTTCGTGGCTTCGTGTTGCATCGGACCGGGATGATCTGCTTCCAATAGCCGCCTGGCTACCGCACCCGTTAAGGCGCCTTAAGCGCCTCGGTCCGGCGGAGGATCTCGTCCAGGCCCTTGCGCGTGCTGACCAGGACCAGCTCGTCGCCCGGCACCAGCTCGACCCCCGGTCCGGGCCGCCAGGTCTGCTCCTCGCCCCGCTTGACCATCAACACCCGCGCGTAGGGGCCGTCGAGCAGCCACTCGACGTTCCTCCCGGCCGCGGCGGTGCCCTCGCCGACCGTCGCCCTGGCCACGACCAGCGTCCGGTTCCCGACCGGGAGGGTGCTCAGGATCCGGTGACCGAGTGCCGCGGAGACGAAGGCGGGCGCCGCCAGGCCGGCGGTGCTGCGCGAGATCCCGACCCCGATCGCCCGCTGGACCCGCGCCGCGAGGTCGGGGTCGTGGAGCTGGAGCACCACCTTGCGCTCGGGGTTCAGCATCCGGATGCTGAGCGCGATCTCCAGGTTGCTGATGTCGTCGTCGGTGCAGACGATGACGGCCCGGGCGCGGTCGACGTCCATCTTCTGGAGGTTGGCCAGGTCGCGGGCGTCGCCGATCAGGATCGGCACCCCCGAGCGCCGGACGTGGGCGATCGCCTTCTGGCCTTCGTTGAGCTCCATCGCGACGATCGGGATGTGCATCGCGTGGATCTGCTCGACCACCCGGTGGCCGATGTTGCCGAGGCCACAGACGACGACGTGGTTGTCGAGGTTCTTGTGGATCCCGCCGAGCGCCTGGCGGAGCCGGCTGCCGACCAGGGTGTCGGTGATGACCGCGAAGAACATCGCGATCACTGCCGCCCCGACCAGCTCGAGGATGATCCCGTAAACGAGCACCGGCCAGGGCGAGTTGAGCAGCGTCACGTCGCCGTAGCCGATGGTCGTGATCGTGCTCACCGTGAAGTAGACCGCGGTGAGGAAGCTGAAGCCGGCACTGAAGTGGAGGATCAGAGAGCTGACGATGATCACCAGGGCGACCAGCGCCATGACGTAGCGGAGCTGCCCGTCGGCGAGGGTGCTCAGGAGCCGGCCGGTGGACACCAGGCTGGCCGGCAGCCGCCGGCGCCGGTGCGGGCCCCGGGTGATCGCACCCTCCCGCTCGCGCTCGCCGGTGTCGGCAAGGCAGAGCACGTCGGAGCCCTCCTCCGGGAAGAGCGTGACCTGGCCCGCCTCGGAGGTGGCGGCGACCGCGAGCAGCACCTCGGGCTCGTCCACCCGCCCGCGCCGGAGGACGAGGACCCGATCCGCCACCTCGACCCGCTGCTCGAACCGCTCCTGGAGCGCCGCCTCGACGAAGGCCGGCGCCGCGATGGCGGACGAGCTGAGCACGGCGCAGTCCTGGAGGAGGCTCGAGATCTGCGTCCCCAGGTCGGGGTTGAAGAGCCTCACGACCACCCGCAGGCCGGGGTTCAGCTCGTGGATGGAGAGCGCCGCGTGGATGTTCCCGACGTCGTCGCTGCCGGCGATGATAATCGCCCGGGCGCCCATCACGCCCGCCCGCCGGAGGCCTTCGTCCTCCCGGTAGTTGGCGTGGACGGTGTGCAGGCCCATGGCGTGGACGCGGCCCTGGAACTGCCCCTGGGCGGTGGGCGTGACGATCACCACCGTCTCCTGGAGCCGCATCAGCTCCTCCGCCGCGCGGAAGCCGAGCTCGTCGAGGCCGCAGATGATGAAGTGGCCGGTCAGGTGGGCGGTGGCGGGGTGCGGACCGGTCGCCTCGGTCTCGGGGGCCTGTCCGCTGGTAGCCATGACGCACGCAGCATGATCCCTGAGGCCCACCGGCATGGCAAGCCCGGCTAAGCTCGCCTTTGTGGCGACCCGCCGTCCTAAGCACGCCGGCCGGGACCGGAGCCTGGAGGCAGAGCTCAAGTTCCGGCTCGAAGGCGCCGCCGACCACGCCCGCCTCCGCGGCCGCCTGCGGGAGCTGGGAGCCGAGAGCGAAGGAGCTTACGACGAGGAGAACATCCGCTTCACGGTGCCCTCCAAGAGCAAGGTCAGCCTCCGCCTCCGCATCCTCGACGGCGGCAAGACGGGGATCATCACGACCAAGGGCGCCGCCCGCTTCAACCGCGGCATCAAGGTGCGCGAGGAGACCGAGGTCGAGGTCGGCGACGCCGCCACCGCCCGCGACCTCCTCGAGTCGCTCGGCTACGGGGTCGAGTTCGTCTTCCACAAGCACCGCGCCAGCTGGCGGGTCGCCGGCGTGTCGGTGACCCTGGACACCCTCGACTTCGGCTTCTTCATCGAGCTCGAGGGACCTCCCGAGGCCCTCCCCGGCGCCGCCAAGCTACTCGGCCTCAACCCCAAGCAGGCGATCCGCCAGAGCTACTCCGCGATGGCCCGCGAGCACCTCCGCGAAACCAAGAAGGTCGCCGCCCGCTCCTAAACTGGAGCCCACATGCGCAACCCCGAGGAAGCACGCCGCCCCTGGACCGTGAGCGAGCTGGCCCGGCAGATCCAGGCCGAGCTGCAGCCGCTGCGGAGCGTCTTCGTCAAGGGCGAGGTCAGCGGCATGAAGCTCTCGGCCAAGGGCCATTACAGCTTCACCATCCGCGACCCGGCGGCCGTCATCGAGGCGTTCATCTTCGCCAACGACGCCCGCCGGCTGGCGATGCTGCCGGAGGACGGCCAGGAGTTCATCTTCCGGGGCCGGATCGACTACTGGGCGCAGGGCGGCAGGATCCGGCTGCTGGTCGACTACCTCGAGTTCGACGACGTCGGCAAGCTGCGGGCCAAGATCGAGCTCCTCAAGCAGCGCCTGGAGGTGGAGGGCGCCTTCGCGCCGGAGCGGAAGCGGAAGCTGCCCTTCCTGCCGGTCGCGGTGGCGCTCGTCACCTCGCCGACCGGCGCGGTGATCCACGATCTCCAGCAGACGATCTGGGACCGCTTCCCGAACATGGACATCGTCGTCTATCCCGCCCAGGTCCAGGGAGCGGCCTCACCGGGCAGCGTGGCGACCGCGCTCCGCCAGGCCAACCGGGACGGGCGCGCCGACGTCGTCATCATCGCCCGGGGCGGGGGCAGCTTCGAGGACCTCTACGGCTTCAACACCGAGCCCGTGGTCCGGGCCATCCTCGCCTCCCGGATCCCGGTCGTGACCGCTCTCGGCCACACCTCCGACCGGACCCTGGCCGACATGGCATCCGACGCCGAGTGCCGGACGCCGACCGAGGCGGGCGCGCGGGTCGTGCCGCGGAAGAAGGACCTGCTGGCGCAGCTCGCCGACCGCGCCCGCCGGATCGAGCGCGAAGGCCTGCTCCGGGTCGAGGCCGGGTCGCGGGCGGTCGACGGGCGGCTCCAGCGGCTGGGCCTGCTGCTGCCCGCCCTCTTCCTCCAGCGCCGGCGGCGGCTCGAGCGCGCGGCAGCCGACCTGGGCCGGCTCAGCCCCGCCCAGCAGCTCCTCCGGCGGGGACTCGAGCTGGGCGAGCGAGCCCGGAGGCTGCAGGCGGCGGCCGAGCGGTCGGTCGAGCGGCGGCGGGCGGACCTCGTGGCGCGGCGCGGCCGGGCGCACCTGCAGAGGCTCGCCGGCGAGCGGCTGGCGGAAGCCCTCCGCGACCTGCTGAACCGGGCCGGCCGGCTCGAGGCGCTCGCCCCGGAGGCGGTCCTCGCCCGCGGCTACAGCATCGCCGAGGACGAGGAGACCGGGCAGGTGCTGCGCGCCTCAACCGAGACGGCGACCGGCCGCCGCCTGCGGCTGCGGCTGGCGGCGGGAAGCCTCGGCGCCCGCGTCGAGGAGGTGCGGGGATGAGCGAGAAGCCGGCCGAGGACCTCTCCTACGAGCAGGCCCTGGACCTCTTCGACGCCCGGCTGCGGGCGCTCGAAGATGGCAAGCTGACGCTCGAAGAGGCGATCGCGGCGGTGGCCGAGGGCCGCCGCTACCTGAAGATCTGCGAAGCCAAGCTGGAGGCCGCCCGCCACAAGATCGAGGTCCGGCCGGAACCGCAGCCGGTGCCCGGCCCGGCGGCCGCTGACGCGAACGGCGAGCCCGACGTGGCGCCGCCCCGCGACCTGCTGCTGTGAAGGCGCTCCAGATCGGCGAGGACGTGCTCGCCGCCGACGGGTCCCGCCTCGGCTCGGTCGAGCGGCTGGTCGTCGACGAGGGCGCCCACCGGGTCACCCACCTCGTCGTCGAGGACCGGGTGCTGCCCCTCAGCGAGTTCCGCGACGCCGGCGCCGACGGGCTCGCCACCAAGCTCGACCGCGCTCGCCTGGAAGCCTTCCCCCGCCACGACGAGACCTCCCTGGAAGCGCCGGGCGAGCACTGGGAGCCTCCCCCGGGCTACCAGCTCCGAAACTTCCTGGCGGTCGCCGGCGCGCTGCTCGGCAACGCTCCCTACCTGCCGCCGGTCCACGCCGACCTGGTCCCCGGCGAGAGCGCCAGCGAGATCCTGGCCGGCAGCCCGGTCTGGACCGGCGAGCGCCAGATCGGGCACGTCATCCAGGTGGTCACCGACGAAAAGGGCCAGGTCCGGGAGATCGTGATGGCACGGGAGGGCGTGTTCGGCGAGCACGTGGTCATCCCGCTCGAGAAGGTCATCGAAGTGGTCGGCTCGAACGTCCAGGTCGACCTCAACGAGACCGACGTCGACCTGCTGGAGCGCTACCAGCCCTAGGACGTGACGGTCGGCTTGGAGGTCGAGCTCGTGCCGCCCGGCCTCTGTGCCTGCTTCAGTGCCGACCAGCCCGTAAGCACCGCCCAGCGGGTCCAGATCGAAGCCCAGACGAGGCCGTTGCCGAAGGCGGGCAGCTCGTCGGCGTAGTGCTTGTGGTGGAAGGTCCAGTTCGCGCTGTGGAGCTGGTAGAGGCGCCTGCGCGGATCCTGCGAGGAGGACGCACCCTTGACCCGGAACGCCTCCGCCGAGGGGATGTAGAAGATCTTCCAGCCGCCCTGCCGGAGCCGGTAGCAGAGGTCGATGTCCTCGAAGTACATGAAGTAAGCCGGGTCGAAGAAGCCGACCTTGGCGATCGCGGTTCGCCGGAACAGCAGGCAGGCGGAGGTGCCGGCGTCGATCTCGTGGACCCGCTCGGCGGAGAGGTGGCCCATGTTGTGGCGGCCGAAGCGGGGCGAATGGGGGAAGAGCCGGCTGAGGCCGGTGGCGCGGTAAACCGCCACCGAGGGGGTCGGGAACGCCCGCCGGGAGCTCTCGTCGAGGACCCCTCCCTGGAGGATGATGCGAGGCCCGACCGCGCCCACGTCGGGCCGGACGAGGAGGAAGTCGGCCAGCTCGCCGAGGCAGCCCTCGCTGACCATCACGTCGGGGTTGAGCACCGCGATGAAGCGGCCTGTCGTGTGCTCGAGGCCGGCGTTGGCGGCGCGACCGAAGCCCACGTTCTTGCGCATCCGGTGAAGCTTCACCTGCGGGAAGTCCGCCTCCACCGCCGCCGCCGATCCGTCCTTGGCATGGTTGTCGACGACGATCGTCTCGAAGGGGATCTCGGTTCGCGCGTAGAGGGCGGCGAGCGAGTCGAGCAGCAGGTCCTTGACGTTGTAGCTGACGATGATCACGGAGACGAGCGGCTCCCGAGCCGTTTGCGGCTCCCCTGCTTCCATTCCCCACCAAGGATAGAGAAAGCGCTGATCGGTTCCCTGAGGAGGCTCCCACTAGAATCCGCAGGAAGTGAGCAACCGAGGAGTCGGCGACGCCGGGCCGCTGCCGAAGCCCGGTGACACAGCCGACGGACGTATCCCCGACGGCCTCCGGCCGCGCCTCCGCTGGCTCCGCTCCAGCCGCCTGGTTCGGCAGAACCTGGTCCTCTTCGCGGGGGGGCTTGTCGCCGGCGTCGGCGGCTTCGTCTACCACGCGATCGCCGGCCGGGTCCTGGGCCCGAGCCTTTACGGCGACGTCGCCTCGATCATCGCCCTCTACGCGGTCTTCACGACCCCGACCCTGATCCTGGTCCTGGTCCTGGCTCGCTACTCGGCGACACTGACCGCATCGGGCACCACCGACTCCGTCCGCTACCTCGTCGTCCGTTCGACCCAGCTGATCACGATCCCGAGCGTGCTTATCATCATCGCCGGCTTCCTGCTGGCGAACCCCACGGCGGACTTCCTCCACCTCCATTCCCCGCTTCCCGTGATCTGGCTCGGGATCGCCATCGCCGTCTTCTGGCAGGTCGGCATCCCGCGCGGCATCCTCCAGGGAATCCAGCACTTCTCGGCGCTCTCGGCCAACCTCTCGCTCGAGATGGTGGTTCGCTGCACCGCGCTGGCGATCCTGCTCGCCGCTGGGACCGCCGTCGTCGGGGCGACGATCGCGGTCCTCGCCGGTGTCGCCTTCGCCTACCTGATCGGGCTCTACGCCCTCCGCCACCAGCTCCGCGCCGGTGGCGGGAGAGCGCCCCTCCGCTCGATGGTCGCCTTCTCCGTCGCCGCCACCGCTGGCACCTTCGGCATCCTGCTCCTCTACAACCTCGACGTCATCCTCGCCAAGCACTACCTGAGCAGCCATGACGCCGGGATCTACGCGTCGCTCAACAAGATCGGCACCATCCTCTACTTCCTCACCCTCTCGGTCAGCCAGGTCCTCTTTCCACGCGTCGTCGAGGCGCTGGCGAGCAACAACCACCCGGGCCGCCTGCTGGGCGTGTCGGCGGGGATCATGGGTCTCCTCGGTGCAGGCGCCCTCCTCGTCTTCGGCGTCCTACCGGGCCTGGTCGTGCGGCTCCTCTTCGGCGCTGCCTTCATGGACGCCCAGAACTACATCTTCCTGGTCGGGCTGATCGGTCTCGCCCTGAGCCTCAACAACCTCCTCGTCCAGTTCTGCATGGCGGCCCACGACTTCTGGTTCATACCCCTGCTCGCGGCGGCCGTCCTCATGCTGGCGGTGTCGATCGCCGACTACCACGCCGGCGTCGGCGCTGTCGTGACCGACGTGCTGGCGACGATGCTCGCGCTGCTGGCCACGATGACGATCAGGCTGCTCTTCCTGCTCCCGCGGCTGCACCCGGTCGAACCGCTCTGAAATGCAAATGCAAATCCCGCCGCCCTTGCGGGCCGCGGGATTTGAAAAGAATGCTCGGCAACGACCTACTCTCCCACCAGGTCACCCTGGCAGTACCATCGGCGCAGGAGGGCTTAACTTCCGTGTTCGGAAAGGGAACGGGTGTTTCCCCTCCGCCATAGCCACCGAACCCGGGAATTATAGCCGACCCTCTACCGCCGGCGTCTCCGCGCCCGAATCGACTTGATCTTGCGCGCCTCAGCCGGGGGTACGTAGTGCGCGCGACGCCTGACCTCGCGAACGAGGCCCTGTTCCTGCACCTTGCGGCGGAACTCGCGCAGCGCCGACTCGAACTCGTCGGGGTCCTTGACCACGACCTTCACCGGACAACTCACCCCCTTGGGAAGGCAAAACCAAAAACTGCCGCTCGAGGCAAGCTTCTACCGGTGAGGATACGGAATCAAGCAGCCTAGGAGCCGCCGGGAACTGCGCCGGCCCGCGGTCAGCGCCAGGTCTTGATGAGGCCGAGCAGGGCCGGGCCGAGCAGGATTATCCAGATCGTCGGGAAGATGCAGCCGACCATCGGGAAGATCATCCGGAGCGACGCCTGGGCGGCCCGTTCCTGGGCCCAGGAGCGCCGGCTCCGGCGCAGCTCGCCGGCCTGGACACGGAGGGAGCGGCTGATCCCGATGCCCATCTGCTCCGACTGGGTGATCGCCTGGATCAGGTTGTGGAGCTCGGCGACGCCCGACCTCCGGCCCATGTCCTCCAGGGCCGCCATCCGCGGCCGCCCGAGGCGCACCTCGCGGAGGACCTTGCTGAACTCGTCGCCGAGGGCGTTGTGGAACCGCCCGGTGACGTCGGCGATCCCGGCGTCGAGGCTGAGGCCGGCCTCGACCGCCAGCGTCAGGAGGTCGACCGCGTCGGGCAGGCTGCGCTCGATCGCCGTCCGGCGGGCGGCAGCCCGCTGGTTCAGGTAGAGGACCGGGAGCCAGAACCCGAGCAGGCCCCCGACGACGGCCCCGAGCAGGCCGGCGAGCGGCAGGCTGAGCAGGAGCCCGACCAGCAGCGAGACCGCGACCAGCAGGGCGGCCATCGCGTAGCGGATCGCCTCGAACGCCGCCGGCGTCAGGTGCCCGGGATTGCCGGCGAGGTTCAGCCTGACATCGATCGACGAGCGCTGGCGGCCGAGCCGGCTGCCGAGGAGCCTCCGGCCGAGACGGTCGAGACGGTAGCCGATCGTCCGCCGGCGCATCGCCACCGGTTCCGTCTCGTCGGTCGGGGGCAACTCGCCGACCGCCTGCCTCTGGCGATCGAGCTGGACGAAGTAGAAGAAGAGCGCCGACGCGCAGATGAGGCCCGCGACGGAGGTGATGGGATCCATTCAGTGTCCCACTAGGTGTCCACCTTGCCGAGCCGGTTCATGAGGATGTTGCCGATCACCACCAGCGCCCCGGCGACGACGAGCAGGAACCACCCGATCGGCGACTGGAGCATGGGCGCGAAGTACCTCGGGGTGATCGCGTACATGACGACGCCGAGGATCAGCGGGAGAGCGCTGATCATGGTGGCCGAACCGCGGGCGTGGGCCGTGAGGACGCTCATCTCGCGCTTCATGCGGAGCCGGTCGCGGATCGTGTCGGCGATGTTGTCGAGGATCTCGGGCAGGTTGCCACCGACCTTGCGGTGGAGCAGGATCGCCACCACGATGAAGTCGAGGTCGGAGCTCTGGATCCGCTTCACGAGCGCCGCCAGCGCCTCCTCGACCGAGGTCCCGAAGTGGATCGACGTGGTCACCACCTCGAACTCGTCGGAGACCGGCGGCGGCGCCTTCCTGGCGATGATCTCGATCGCCTGGCCGAGCGAGTAGCCGGTCTTGAGCGCGTTGGAGAGGAGCGTGATCATGTTGCCGAGCTGGTCGGTGAACGCTCGCAGCCGCTGCTCCTGCCTGCGCCGCATGTAGATCTGGGGCGCCATGAAGCCGAGCCCGCCGAGGAGCAGGAAGGGCAGGGCGAAGCCGAAGATCCAGAGCCCGAGGAGGGCCAGGCCGAGCGCGAGCGAGATCTGGATCAGGAGGTACTCCGAGCTGGTCAGCCGGAGGCCTGCCTTGGCCAGCTCCTCGGCCAGTGTGACCCTGCCCGCGCGCCGGTTGCGCTCGCTGAGGATGTCGGCGATCGGCTGGAGGACGCGGTCGACGGTGTCCCGGAAGTCGATCCCGGAACGGCGCCGGGGGAGCTGCGAGATCACCAGGTCGACCGGCGTGCGCTCCCGGCGAACGGTGTCCAGGCTCCAGAAGAAGACCCCGATCGCGCCCGCCAGGCAGAGCCCGATCAGGACCGTCCAGTAGGCGTCCGGGATCACGGCACCAGGGACGCGCCGAAGCGTTTGGCCACGTCGGCGTTGGTAACCCCGGTGGCCGCGTCGATCGGGCACGCCGCCGCCTGCTGCGGGTTGTTGGCGGAGCCCTTGTTGTAGTCGGAGAAGTTCTCCAGCGTGTAGCGGAGATTGGTCTTGGCGAGGAACCAGGTCAGGTACTCGGCGTCGCACTCGTTGACGACGATGGTGAGGCTGGACGTCCCTCCCGCGACCCGATTGGAGGTCGGGCCGTTGCGGCCGGAGCTGATGTTGATGGTCGCGGTCCCGACCTGGATCACGTGGACGTTGTTGAAGACCGTCCGGGAGGTCGTCGACTGGCCCTTGTCGACGGTTGCGATGATGCCGATATAATCGCCCGGCTGTATGTAGCCTGCGACCCCCTGCTGCTCGCTGGTGGGAATCGTCATGGCGACGAAGCCCTGAGGGATGGGAAGGAAACTAGGCTCCGGCGCGGTCGGATCGGCGGAGGTCACGATCGCGTTGGCCAGCACCGGCTGCCCCGCCTTGATGTCGATGAGGGCGAAGCGGGAGGTCTTGCCGGTGACGTCGGCGATGGCGCTGAAGCTCTGCGGCGGCACGTCCTTCGCGTTCAGCTTGGCGATCGCCAGCATGTCGGCGGTGATCGTCGCGCGGGCCGGGATGTCGGACTTGGCGACGACGACCGCGACGTCGCCGGTCGTCGGGAGCGCGACGCTGGGGCCCCCGGTCGAGCGGGTGGCGAGGAAGATGAACGCCGCTAGCGTGATGAGGGCGATCAACATCCCCAGGATCGTGAAGGGCCGGCGCTGCCGTGCGGTGGTGATTGCTTCCTGCATGTTGACCAAGACTGACCCTCCTGGGCTCTTCGGAGCCCGGCGGAGATTCTAGTGCAACCGGTTCGAAACCGACGTGGAATGGCGGGGCAATCGCTGGTCGAGTTTGCGGTCTCGTCGATCGTGCTGGTGCTGCTCTTCGGCGGGCTGGTCGACCTCACCCGGGCGATCCACTACGCGGACGTGCTCCAGAGCGCAGCCCGGGAGGGCGCTCGCTCGGGTTCCGCCTTTAGCACCGCTT